>Ga0073932_1000579_pt1 | contig 88373 bp, 62 predicted proteins | sample DewCreD2012metaG_FD_76967 | JGI IMG/M metagenome (GOLD analysis project Ga0073932, IMG submission 76967) | Hot spring sediment bacterial and archeal communities from British Columbia, Canada, to study Microbial Dark Matter (Phase II) - Dewar... ...
CCTCCTCGGCGTCCTCCGGGCCCGTGCCGTCGTCTTCGAGGACGTCGGGTTCGTCGGGGCCGCCGTCGGCGTCGGCGTCCGCCGCGCCGTCGGCCTCGGGTTCGGCGTCGGCGTCGGCGTCGGTTCCCGGGCCGGTGCACTGGCACATGTCGCCGATGCAGGCGCCGCCGGCCCGGCCGGCGGCGCGGCACGCCGCATCGCAAGCGGAGGGGTCGCAGCGCCCGGAACTGTCGTCGTCTGCGGACGAGCAGGCGGCCGCCAGGACCAGCACCGAGGCCCACGCGACGAGATGTTTCGCCATCACCAGCTCCTTGCGCGGCCTTCGAGTGCGAAGCCGCACCGGCAAGGTTACGAGACGCAGCCGGGATCGTCAATGCGAGGCGCCGAGGGGCGGGCGGCGACGGGCGGCCGACGACGGCGGCACGGGGGCGACGGAGGGACGTACGGGGAGAGCGGAACGGGTCCGGCGGGGGCCCGGCGGGTCACTCGGGGCGGGGTTTGAAGCGCGAGACGTCCCGCAACTGTTCGAACAGCCGGCGTTCCCGCTCGTCGAGCCGCTCGGGCAGGACGATTCGCAGCTCGGCCAGCAGGTCGCCGCGTTCCCCGGCGCGGAGGGGCAGCCCCTTGCCGCGCAGCCGCAGGCGGTCGCCGCTGGAGCGGCCCGGCGGCAGTTTCATTTCCACCGGGCCGTCGGGCGTGCGGATGCGGAGGGAGGCGCCGAGCGCGGCTTCCCAGGGGGCGACGGGGACGGAGACCACCAGGTCGTCGCCTTCGCGGCGGAAGTCGGGGTGGGGCCGCAGTCGGACGGTGAGCAGCAGGTCGCCGGCTTCGGCGCCGGCGCGGCCGGGTTGTCCGCGGCCGCCCAGGCGGATGCGGGCGCCGTCGTGCACGCCGGGTGGGATGCGGATTTCGTAGGTATGGGACGTGCCGTCGCCGTCCGCCAGCTGGACGGTGCGTGTTCCGCCGCGCAGGGCGTCCTCCACGGAGAGTTCCAGTTCGCCTTCGATGTCGGCGCCGCGGCGGGGGCGGGGACGACTGCGGGCGCCGGCGAAGGCGCCGCCGAGGAGGTCTTCGAGGTCGGGGCCGAGCGATTCGGGGCCGTCGCCGGGGAATCCACCGGCCGAGACGCGGACGCGGGTGCCGCCGCGGCCGGCCGGACGGCGGCGCGAGCCGCGCGGTCCGCCGCCGAAGAACGCCTCGAAGAAGTCGCTCCAGTCGCCGCCGCCCTCCCAGGTCCGGTATTCGACCGGGCCGCCGGCCGTCCAGTCCGGGGGCGGCTGGAACGGCTGGCCGTCGCGCCAGCCGGCGCCGAGCCGGTCATAGCGGCGGCGCTTCTCGGGATCCGACAGCACCTGGTGCGCCTCGTTGATGCGCTTGAACTGTTCCTCGGCCCCCGGCTCCTTGCAGACGTCGGGATGGTACTTGCGGGCGAGGCGTCGGTAGGCCTTGGCGATCTCCTCGGGCTTGGCGTCGCGCCCGACCTCCAGCACCTTGTAGTAGTCGACGAATTCCATCGGCGTCCTCGTCCGCGCTCACGTCGCGCCGTTTCGCACCACGACCACCGCGGCCGGCCGGAGCAGCCGGTCGCCGTTCTTCCAGCCGGCCCGCTCGACCGCCGCGATCGACCCGTCCGGGCGGGACGGGTCCGGCACGACCGCGATCGCCTCGTGGAGGGTCGGGTCGAACGGTCCCGCGGTGTCGACCCGCGCGACGCCGGACCGTCCCAGCAGTTCGTCGAAGGTGCGGACGATGTCCTCCAGGCCGTTCCGCCACTCGGGCGATGCGCCCGTCGAGTGGCGGAGGGCGCGGTCGAGGGCGTCGCCGAGGTCGAGCCAGCGGGCCAGGCGTTCCTGTTCGCGGCGGAAGACCTCGTCTTCGACGCGCCGGTCGACCAGCTTGCGCAGGTTGTCGAGATCGGCGGCCAGGCGCAGGGCGCGCTCCCGCCATTCGTCCCGCTCGGCCTCCGCGGCGGCGAGTCGGGCGTCCGGCGGGGTCTGCTCCGCAGGCCGTTCGGACGACCTCGCGACGGGAGTCGCGGCCGGATCTGCCGGCTCGCCCGCTGCCGCGGTGGTTCCCGCCGGTGCCGCGTCCGGCTGGCTGGCGGATCGCTTGTCGACGACCGGGATGCGCGTCATCGTGTGCCTCGCTCGCCTTCCCCGTGATCCCCCCGCACGCCGGTAAGCTAGGCACGACGGCGGGCAAGTCAAGGCGCCGGCCGCGGGCGGGCGGTCGGGTGGCGGTGCGACGGGTCTTGACGGTGCGGAGCGGGATGGGGGATGGTCCCTGCATGGCGGAGATCCGACGAACGAAGCTCTGGGCGACGCTGGGTCCTTCCACCGACGGGCCGGGCGTGTTGGTGAAGCTGTTCGAGGCCGGGCTGAGCGCGGTGCGGCTGAACATGTCGCACGGGGTGCCGGCCGACCATGCGCGGCGGTTGGCGGCGGTGCGGCGGATGGCCGCGCGTTTCGGGCGGCACGTGCCGGTGCTGTTCGACCTGTGCGGTCCGAAGATCCGGGTCGGGCGGCTTCCCGACGGGGGACTCGAGCTGGTGCGTCATCAGGCGGTGCGACTGACGGCGGGCGAAGGTCCGGCGGGCGCGCCGGCGGGGGGGCAGCCGGTGGAGATTCCGGTGCCGGTGCCGGTGCTGCTGGCGCAGGCCCGGCGCGGGCTGCAGTTCCTGTTGAAGGACGGCCTGATCCGGCTGCGCGTCGTCCGGGCGGGGTCGGCGGGGGTGCTCTGCGAGGTCGAGGAGGGGGGGGTGTTGCGGAGCCGGCAGGGGATCGCGTTGCCCGGCACGCGTCTGCCGTTGCCGGCGCTGACGGCGAAGGACCTGTCCGACCTGGCGTTCGGGCGGAGGGTCGGTGCGGACGTCTTCGCGCTGTCGTTCGCGCGGTCGGCGCGGGACGTGCGGCGGGCCGCGAAGCTGGCGGGCGAGGTGCCGCTGGTGGCGAAGATCGAGCGGCCGGAGGCGTTGGACGAGCTGGAGGGGATCATCGGGGCCTGCGCCGGCGTGATGGTGGCGCGCGGCGACCTGGGGGTCGAGCTGGGGCCGGAGCGGGTGCCGCTGGTGCAGAAGGAGGTGTTGGCCGCGGCGAACCGTCACGGCAAGCTGGCGATCCTGGCGACGCAGATGCTGGCCTCGATGGAGGAGAGTCCGGTGCCGACGCGCGCCGAGGCGACGGACGTGGCGAACGCCGTGCTGGACGGGGCCGACGGTCTGTTGCTGACGGGGGAGACGGCCGGCGGCAAGCACCCGGTGGCGGCGATGCGGATGCTGGCGCGGATCGTGGACGAGGTGGAGCGCAGCGCGTTGTACCGGACGCATCCGGCGGCGCCGCTGTGCGCGGCGGAGGGTCCGGAGGACGCGCTGGCCGCGGCCGCCGCCGGACTGCTCGCGGAACAACGGCTTGCGGCGCTGGTGGTGCTGTCGCGCAGCGGCCGGACGGCGGCGCTGCTGTCGGACCATCGGCCGATGGTGCCGATCGTGGCGCTGGCTCCCGAGCCGGTCACGGCGCGGCGGCTGGCGTTGCAGTGGGGGGTGGTGCCCGCGGTGCGGGGCGCGCGCGAGGGGCGGGACGCGGCGGCGGCCGTGGCGTGCGCCCGGCGGGTGCTGCGGCTGGGCGGCGGCCCGGCCTGGTTCGGCCTCCTGCACGGCGACCCGCGGGGTTCCGCGCGGCACCTGTCGCTCGTTCGCGGCTGACGCGGTTCCGACCGGGCGCGGCGTCGTGCCGCGCGGCGCCGGCGGCACGTCGGCGGTCGAGGTCTGGCGAGGCGCGCGGCGGGGGGGAAGCCGGGGTGGCGGGAGGCCGTTCTCAGTCGAGGACGTAGCGCTCGCGTTCCAGCAGGTGCTCGGCCGCCGCCAGCCTGGCCGGATTGGTGCGGAAGCGGTAGAGGGGGAAGAACCGGCCCAACTCCTCCAGCCGTCCCGGCAGGTCCGCATCCTCGGAGACGTTGACCAGCAGTTCCTCGGCCCGGGAGCGCACCGTGCGCTGGGCGTCGGCCAGGCAGAGCTGGGCGAGGAGCAGCGGGATGCGGGCCTTCTGCGGTCCCTGTTCACGGAAGATCTGCTGGGAGCGGGCGACGACGGAATCGACCGCATAGGCCTCGATCATCATGTCGGCCATCGCCATCAGGACCATCTGTTGCTTCTGCAGGTCGGCCAGGTGGCGCTGGACGGCGTAGTTGCTGGCGTGGAGGACGCCGTGCTTGAGCAGGTCGACGAGGTGGGCTTCTTCGGCGAGGGGGCCCGAGCCGGGGGCCGGCAGGCGGGCGGGGTCCTTGGCCTCGGCGGCGATGCGCTGCACGGCGCCCATCAGGTCGAACTGGTTCTTCATCGCGCGCTTGAGGACCGTGCCCGGGACGAGCATGCGGTTGATCTCGTTGGTGCCTTCGAAGATCCGGTTCACCCGGCAGTCGCGATAGACGCGTTCGACGGCGTACTCGGCGATGTAGCCGTAGCCGCCGTGGATCTGCACCCCTTCGTCGGCGCAGTACCAGAGGGCCTCGGAGCCGGCGACCTTGAGGATCGAGGCCTCGACGGCGAACTCCTCGATCGCCCGGACCAGGCGGTCCGCCGCGTCGGGGGCGTGTTTGTCGATGTGTTCGATCCGGGCATCGATCGCGCCGGTGGTCCGGTAGCCCATCGATTCGACGGCGAAGGTCCGGGCGAACATGCGGGCCAGCTTTTCGCGGATCGCGTGGAACTTGGCGATCGGCAGCCCGAACTGCCTGCGTTGCGCGGCGTAGAGGACGGACTCGCGGAGCACGAACTTGCAGTAGCCGGCGCAGGCCAGGCCGAGCTTTAGGCGGCCGAGGTTGAGGATGTTGAACGCGATGCGGTGGCCCTCGCCCTCCTGGCCCAGCAGGTTTTCCCGCGGGATCTTGGCGTCCTCGAAGATCAGGGAGCGGGTCGAGGAGCCGTGGATGCCCATCTTGTGTTCCTCGGCGCCCGACGAGACGCCCGGGGTGTTCATCTCGACGAGGAAGCCGGTGAACTTCTCGCCATCGATCTTGGCGAAGACGGTGGCGAGGTCGGCGAAGCCGGTGTTGGTGATGAACATCTTCTCGCCGTTGAGCACCCAGTGCCGGCCGTCGGGGGTGAGGGTGGCGCGGCATTTGGCGGCGAGCGCGTCGGAGCCGGAGCCGGCCTCGGTCAGGCCGTAGCAGCCGAGCATCTCGCCGGTGGCGAGTTTCGGCAGGTACTTGGCCTTCTGTTCCGGCGTGCCGAAGTAGACGAGCGGCAGGGTGCCGATGCCGGTGTGGGTGGCGTGGCCGACCATGAACGACCCCTGGCCGACCAGCGCTTCGGCGACGATGTTGGAGGTGGTCTTGTCGCCGCCCAGCCCGCCGTACTCTTCGGGGACATCGACCGACAGCAGCCCGAGCTGGCCGGCCTGCTTGAGCAGGCCCGGCAGCACGCCGGGCTCCTTGGCTTCGATGGCGGCGTCCTTCGGCACGACCTCCTTGAGGATGAAGTCCTGCGCCGTCTGCTGGATCATCCGCTGGTCGTCGTTGAAGTACTCGGGTGCGAACACCGGCGTCGAACCGCACGGTTCGAGCAGGTACGACAGCCCCGGCGATTCGAACCTGCTGTACTGTCCCATCGCGTCGCCTCCTGTTGCGGAATGAATCTCCGTTCAGCCGGTCGAGGCTAGCCTTGGCGGGGCCGGCTTGTCCAGCGCAAACCGCGCTCGGTCGCGCCGGCGGGCGGCGGGCGGGAATGCGCCGTCCCGCCGGGATGTTGTATAGTGCGGGCCGACGAGAGGCGGAGGAGGACGGAACCGATGGGTCGTTCGCTGATCGGAACCTGGATCGGGATCGCGCTCGCGTCGTACGCTCTGGCCGTCGGCTGCGGCCGGAAGGAGCGCGGCGCTGCGCCCCGCGACGCCGGCTCGATCCTGCTCACCCATCCGGACGGTGCGCCGCTCGTGGCGCCGGTGATCACGAGTCCGCCGGCGGTGCCGCCGGGGACCGGGGAGTTGCGCCGCTGTCGCATCGCGTTGCGGCGGCCCGACTGGGGTCCGAGTGCGGGTCCGATGGCCCAGGTGCCGCTCAAGCTGCGCACGGTTCGCGGGCGCGGCACGCGCGCCGAGGTGCTCCGGTTCGCGCGGGAGTCGGTGTGCCGGGAGGACGGGATTCCGCCCGAGCGATGCACGGACGAGTTGTTCGTGCCCGAGTACGAGTGGTGCGACGGCGACCCGGTTCCGGAGCGCAAGCCCGTGAGTCCCGAGATCCAGCAGCTCGCCGATCGCATCCGTGCCGGTGCCGAGGAGGGGCGGCCGGTGCAGATCGGGGTCCCGCCGGCGGCGGACGGGGGTCCGGCCGGGCCGCCGGAGGCGGTGGACGGGGGTCCGGTGATCTTCTAGGGACGGCGGCGGATTTCGCCGGGAGGCGCCGAGGGGGATCGAACCCCTGATGGAGGTTTTGCAGACCTCTGCCTTACCACTTGGCTACGGCGCCCAGGCGGCCCCGGCCGCGCGCGTGCGAGCCGGGGCGACCGGGCGGTTACCTACCATTCTCGTGCGCCGGGTGTCAACGGATCCCGGGTTTCGCGGGTTCCGCTCGGTCGCGGGGGGTTCGCGTCTCGCCGGTGGCCTGGAGCTTGTCCAGTTCGCGGGACAGGCGCATCGCGCAGAACCTGGGGCCGCACATCGAGCAGCAGTCGTCGGGCAGGTCGCAACCGGCCTGGCGTTCGGCGCGCAGGCGGCGGGCGGTGTCCGGGTCGAGGGCGTGGCGGTACATGGCCTCCCAGTCGAAGCGGTAGCGGGCCTCGGACATGGCGCGGTCGCGTTCGCGGGCGCCGGGGCGGCCCAGGGCGACGTCGGCGGCGTGGGCCGCGATCCGGTGCGCCACGACGCCGATCCGCACGTCTTCCAGGTCGGGCAGTCCCAGGTGTTCGCGCGGGGTGACGTAGCACAGCATGGCGACGCCGTGCAGGGCGGCGACGGCGCCGCCGATCGCGGAGGCGATGTGGTCGTGGCCGGCGGCGACGTCGGTGACGAGCGGGCCGAGGACGTAGAACGGCGCGCCGTCGCAGACCCGGCGCTGCCGCTCGATGTTCTCCGGGATGCGGTGCAGCGGCACGTGGCCCGGACCTTCGACCATCGCCTGGACGTTGCGTGCGCGCGCGCGGAAGACCAGTTCGCCCAGCACGTCCAGTTCGGCGAACTGGGCCGCGTCGTTGGCGTCGGCGCCGGCGCCGGGGCGCAGGCCGTCGCCGAGCGACAGGGCGAGGTCGTAGCGCCGGCAGAGGGCGAGCAGGTCGTCGAACCGTTCGTAGAGCGGGTTCTCGGCGCCGTGGATCAGCATCCACTGGGCCATGATCGCGCCGCCGCGGCTGACGATCCCGGTGACGCGCGAGCGGACCAGCGGCAGGTGGCGTTGCAGCACGCCGACGTGGACCGTGACGAAATCGATGCCGTCCGCCGCGTGTCGTTCGACGGCGTCGAGGAAGTCGTCGGGCGTCAGGCGCCGCAGGTCGGGCTCGACGGCGACGAGATTGTAGACGGGGACCGACCCGACCGGTACCGTCGAGGCTTCGACGACGGCGCGGCGGATGGCATCGATGTCGCCGCCGGTCGACAGGTCCATCACGGCGTCGGCGCCCATCCGCACCGCCATGCGGAGCTTGGCGAGCTCGGCGGCGACGTCGGAGACGGCGGACGAGTTTCCCAGGTTCGCGTTGACCTTGCAGGACAGGTCGGCGCCGATGGCGGACGGTTCGAGGTTGCGGTGGCGGACGTTGGCCGGGACGATGGCGCGTCCCGTGGCCACGAGGTCGCGCAGCCGTTCCGGCGCGACCCGTTCCCGCTTCGCGGCGAAGGCCACCTCCTCGGTGACGACACCGGCGCGGGCCGCGTCCATCTGCGTCACGATCTCGGTCCGCTCGCAACGGGTCCAGCGTCGTGAAGTCAATTCGTCGCTCCTTCCGTGCGCGGCGGTCGCGCGACCGGGACCTCCGACTAGCACAGCGGGTCGTTTCTGCCAACCTCCGGTTGCCGCCCGTGGTCCGGTTCGCGGCGCGCGACGCGGGTTCGACGGTCGGGTGGCTGGCGGCCGGTCGCGGACCGGGAAGTCGTCCCGGTTCGCGGGTTCGGGTGTCGGACGGGGCCGTCGTCGCCGGCGCGGGCGGGGAAATGCACGAAACGGCAGGCATCGTCGGTCCTTGACACCCGTCGAAGGCCTCCACTAGAGTCAGCCCCGCTCCGGGGACGGACGGCGGAGGTCCGGCCGGTCTGGCGGGCGCCTTCGCGCACCGAGGAGGATGGGATGCGAGCACGGTTGATCACGCGTGGGCGGGGGGTCTATGCACTTCTGGCCGTCGCGGCATGTTGGGGCTGTGCCGACGAGAGCGACCCTGCGTACCAGGCGGAGCGGCTGGGCGAACCGACCGAGACCGAGAATGCGCTCGAGCGCCTGCGCAAGATGCTCGACGAGCGGTTGCAGCTCGACGAGAAGGAGCAGGCGGCGGCGGTGGCCGACTACGCGGAGCGGGCGACGGACGGCCTGGTGAGCGCCTACAAGCGTGCCGAGGGCAACCCGCTGGTGCAGACGCGGGTGATCTCGGTGCTGACGCGCACCATCGGCTACACGACCAACGCCGGCCTGCGCAAGAAGGTGCTCAACGAGGTGTTCCTGCCGGCGTTGGACCGGTTCAAGGAGAAGGGCGACGACCCGGCGCAGGCTTCGCTGATCGTGGACACGGTGGCCGGGCTGATGAAGCCGCCGGTGGGCGACAAGCCGCTGCTGGACGCCGGCGAGGTCGAGACCGCGGTGACGAAGCTGCGGGACGTGTCGCAGGCGGTGCGGCGGACCTGGGGTTGCAAGGAGCGCATGGTGCGCATGCAGGGTCGCGAGAGTCCGGTGGCGGACCAGGAGCAGCTGCTGCTCTCGTGCATCCAGGGGACGGCGCGGCTGATGGCCAGCGAGGTCGGCAAGGGGGCGCAGAATGCCGGCGTGCCGGTGCTGCTCGACGCGTTGCGGGAGTCGTTCTTCTTCCAGGACTTCTACCTCAACCGCGCCGCCGCCGACGCCCTGGACGAGATCGCGCCGTTCCTGACCCCCGACTTCGTGCGGCAGGTGACGCCGGCGCTGGTCGAGGGGCTGTTCATGCAGGGCGACTTCTTCCTCTTCCCGTACGCCCGCCGGGCGCTGGTGCACATCGCCGCGCTGTCGCCGGAGAACCGCGACATCGTGATCGACGAGTTGCTGCGGATGGTCAACGTGGACATGGACGAGGCGGTTGCGGCGAAGCTGCCCGCGCTGGCCGGCGTGGGGAAGAACGACCGGCTGGACCTGATGCGGTTGCCCTGCGGCTCCACGTTGTCGGTCTCCTGCGCGGAGAAGGAAGGGCTGCTGCGCGAGTATCGCGACAAGGGGTGGGCTCCCGGCCGGGCGGCCTGCAACAAGGGGGCGGACCCGGATCGTCCGGGTTCGGGTTTCCAGTGGGGGTTCAACTACGAGGTGATCTGGGACAAGTTCGGCAGCCTGCTGGTCGACATCATCACGCCGCTCAAGCCCGGGACCGAGCCGGACGGGAGCACCAAGGCCGGGCTGGCGCTGTCGGTGTTGCAGACCGAGGTGCAGTTGACGGACGAGTGGATCGCGCGGGTCAAGCAGCTCAAGAAGCTGCACGAGGCGATCAGCGGGTACTACGACGACTTCATGAGCAGCCGGGCGGCGAGCGCCGAGGCGGCGGAGGCGGCGGGGACCGCGGCGCAGGCGACGTCCGCGGAGCGGGTGCCCGACCCATCGACCGACGTCAAGCCCGCGTTCCAGGCGCTCAAGGCGTTGCGGGACGCCGGCCAGAAGGTTTCGGCCGAGGTCGAGCAGGCGACCTACGCGCTGCTCGAGGTGTTGCAGGGTGACCGGGCGAAGTCGTCCGACAAGGCGGCCTGCGAGGCGCTGGTGAAGGGCGTGTTCACGGACGTGCAGAACGAGCTGCTGGCGATGGCGGACTTCGACCACGAGTACGCCGCGGTGAACCTGCGGCTGTGGCGGACGCTGACCGCCGCCCGGGCGCTCGGGCTGCTCGGCGTCAGCGGCGCGGGCGACGAGACGCTGCGGCGCGTGATGCGCATCACCCAGTTCGCGCTCGACAACCTGATGGGCTTCCGCGTCACGCCGCTCAAGGCGTTCCCCCAGATGGTGCTGCGGTTCAAGCAGCGGTTCACGGCGGAGGGGATGCCGATGGTGCCGCAGCCGGCGATCCCGGGCTTCATGGACGCGGTGCAGAGTTTCCAGCGGCCGACGCCGGAGGTGATGAACTTCCTGCTGCACATGATGGCCGCCTCGGCGCTCACCGGCGAGAACACGAACTGCACGGTGCGCCAGGAGAAGTTCTTCATGCTCAACGCGGACGTCACGACGTTCCGCGCGCTGGCGGCCCGGACGTTCTTCGCCATCTTCCGGCAGGGCGACGTGCTGCCCGACGCCGCCCGGTATCTCGACCTGTTCAAGTTCTACACCGGCGACCTGCAGTACCTGCTGGCGCTGGAGAAGACGACCGACAACAACCCCGCGTTCCAGCTCTACCCGCCGATCGTCAAGCCGGTGGAGGGAGCGCCGGCCGAGCCGGAGGAGGGGGACTGGCTGACGACGCGGCCCGAGAAGTCGGCGCTGTTCACCTTCGAAACGTACCGCGACCCGTTGATGCGCTGCATCCTCCGCGACGTGGAGAACAAGCAGGACGTCGCCAAGTGGCGGCGCGAGATGAACGACGACCAGAAGACCGAGTACTGCAAGAAATGGGTCGAGCCGTTCGCGTCGGAGTTCGCCCGCGAGATGGCGTCGGTGACCGTGCCGAAGATGCAGATCAACGACGAGCGCTGCTGGACGCACATGAAGAACGTCCACGAGGAGCAGTTCCAGTACTGCCTCGACGTGGAGAACAACCGGACCCCCAAGAAGGAACTCAACCTTTCCAAGGAGCAGTGCAAGAAGATCAAGGAGAAGGACGACGACTACCTGTACTGCGTCGATCTGCGCTTCCTGCCCCAGTACGTCGAGGCGAACAAGCCGACGTTGTGGGGCTGCTACGACCAGTTCCCGTGGCTGCGGTCGCGCGAGCCGTTCGGCCCGCAGTGCGGGCACCTGGCGGGCCGGCTGCTGGCGGCCTACCTGTACGTCAAGCTGCGCTCGGCGGCCGGCATCGTCGCTCCGGACGGCGTGACGTTCGACAAGCTCAACGCGATCCTGCCGCTGCCGGAGTACCTGAACTTCGTCAAGACCTTCGGCACCGAGCAGAACGCGGAATTGTTCCGCAAGGTGGACCTCTTGTCGCAGGAGCTGGCCAAGGTGCAGGGCGACTTCCCGGTGTTCCGACGCCCGCGCAGCGACAGCGACCGCAAGAGCAAGACCGCGGTCCGCAAGCCGGACGACGTGGAGCCGCCGGCGCACGTCCCGGTGCCCTGGTACTGGCACGACGACTGGGTGACCCGCGAGCCGCGCTCGTTCGAGGACCTGCGCAAGGCGTTCCTGGACTCGTGCCGTCCGGAGGACGACGAGACGGCCACCGAGTGTGCGAAGGACGGCGGCAAGCTGGGCAACCAGATGAAGATCACCGTCGAGGGCGGGGCGCCGGGACCGCTGATGGAGGATGCCGCCGGCCTGGCGATCATGCTGATGCGCCAGGACCTGGTCGGCGTCGGCGAGATGCGCGACGCGCTGGACGCGGTCGAGTCGCAGTGCGCGCCGGGCGGCTCGTACAACATGGGCTGCCTGCGCGAGGCGGCGCTCAACGGCGCCAACCGGGAGCAGACGGTGTTCGTCAACCCGTCGTGCCGCGGCATGGTGCTCGAGACGCTGGGTTGCGTGGATGACCCGGAGATGCCCGGGGTCTGCGAGGAGCGCCGCGCCAACCTGGAGCGCTCGATCTGCGGCCGGTTCTTCACCGACGTCCAGCAGGCCCGGGGCATGGACAACCGGACGCTCAACCAGCGGGTGCGCGCGTTGTACCTGCTTGCGGCGCTGGCCGACCAGGACCGGGCGACCGCGGAGTCCACGGTCGGCGACCTGCTCCTGACGGTCGACTCCGACCCGCGGTTCCTGCCGCCGGTGACCTTCGCGCTGCAGAAGATCCGGCCGTCGTGCTGCGCGCCGGGCGAGGCGAACTGCGGGAAGATCGGCTGCGAGCGGGTGCGGTTGTTCGCGCGGTACTGGAACACGCAGCCGATCCGGGACAACCAGGTGCCCGACATCGACGCGCTGTACTACATGCTGCTCGCCAGCCGCTGATCCGGGTCCGATGTTCCGTCTGGAACTGGTCACGGGCGCGGAGGCGGGGCGAACGGTCCTCTGCGAGGGTCCGAGTCTTTCGATCGGCCGGGCCCCCGAGAACGACCTTGCGCTCCGCGACGCCCACATCTCCTCCTACCACGGCCAGATCCAGCTTTCCGCCGACGGCTACATCTACGAGGACCGTCGCAGCACGAACGGGTCGTGCATCGTCCGCGGGACGGAGCGGCTGCCGGTGGACGAGTCGCGCAACTTCCGCGTCGCGCTCGTCGACGGCGACCAGATCCTGCTCGGGCCTCCCTCCTCGCCGGTGGTGATCGGCTTCCAGGTGGTGGAGTCCGAGGAGACGACGCAGGTCGTCGCGGTGGCGCGCGTCCGCGACCTCGGCGAGTTCCGGGGGCGGGTCGAGCGGCAGCCGGACCAGGTGGCGCGGCTGTACCGCGTGCTGCAGGAGCTGTCCTGGGAGCTGGACCTCGACGCGGTGCTGCGCGCCACCGCCCGGGCGGTGTTCAGCCTGCTGCCGCGCGCCACGCATCTGGTGGTGGTGCTGGGGGACGACGACGAGCGCGGCGGCGGCAAGTACGTTCCGGTGTACCGGCAGGTGCGCGACAACCCGGAGGCCGACGAGGCGATCCCGGTGTCGCACACCATCTTCCGCCGGGTGCTGGCCGAGCGGGCGGCGGTGCTGGTGGCGAACGTGCTGGACGCCGAGTGGAAGACGCAATCGATGCTCGGCGCGCGGATCCTCTCCACGATGGCGGTGCCGTTGTGGCGCGGCGAGGATCGCATTCTCGGGGTGCTCCAGGTCGACAACCGCGCCTCGGCCGGCATGTTCGGACCGCAGGACCTGGAGCTGCTGACGATCGTGGCCTCGCAGGCGTCGCTGGCGATCCTGAACGCCCGGCTGTTCCGCCGGCTGGCGCTGGCCGAGGAACAGCTTTCCAAGGAGAACCGGTACCTCAAGAAGCGCGAGGAGCGCCGGCAGTTCCGCGGGATCATCGGCAAGAGCCAGGCGATGGGCGAGGTGTTCCGCCAGATCGAGAAGGTGGTGGACACCCGCGTCACGGTGCTGATCGAGGGCGAGACGGGCACCGGCAAGGAGCTGGTCGCCAGTGCGATCCACTACCAGTCCCGCCGGCGGGACAAGCTGTTCGTGGCGCAGAACTGCGCGGCGCTCCCCGAGAACCTGCTGGAGAGCGAGCTGTTCGGGCACAAGCGCGGGGCGTTCACGGGCGCCGACCACGACAAGAAGGGGCTGTTCGAGATCGCCGACGGGGGCACGTTGTTCCTCGACGAGGTCTCGGAGCTGCCGCTGGCGCTGCAGGGCAAGCTGCTGCGGGTGCTCCAGGAAGGCGAGTTCCGGCCGCTCGGCGGAACCCAGGCCCGGCATGTCGACGTCCGCGTCGTCGCCGCCACCAACCGGAAGCTGGAGGACTGCGTCAAGGCCGGGACGTTCCGCGAGGACCTGTTCTACCGGCTGCGGGTGTTCCCGATCCGCGTTCCGCCGCTGCGCGAGCGCAAGGACGACATTCCGCTGCTCGTCGAGCACTTCCTCGCCAAGTACGGCCGCGAGTTCGGCAAGGAGGTGCGGGGGATCGGGCCCGCCGCGATCGAGCTGCTCCGGCACTACGACTGGCCCGGCAACGTCCGCGAGCTGGAGAACGAGGTCCAGCGCCTGGTGATCCAGCTCGATCCCGGCGAGGAGGTCCGTCCCGAGCACGTCTCGCCGCGCGTCCGCCGCGTCGACACGCTGGTGGGGGAGATCGCGCCGCAAGGTACGACGCTGCACGAGATGATGGACGAGGTGGAGCGGTGGATCCTCCGCCGGGCGCTCGAGGAGACCGGCGGCAACCGGACCGCCGCCGCCAAGCGCCTCGGCATCAGCCGCGAGGGGCTGCACAAGAAGCTCGCCAAGCTGGGGATCCAGGACTGAGCGGGCGCGGGGCGGGCCGGCCGGAAGACACCGCTGCGTCCGGAACGCCCCGCCGTCCGATGCGACGCCGCCGGGGATTTCGTCCCCGAGGTACGGATTCATCCGCGCGTCGTCCTGCGCTACCACGCCCTGGCGTTCGTCCTGCTGCCCGGCGACGACGCGGACCGGCATCGGCCGGCCTACGCCGCCGGTTGGCGGGAGACGCTCGTGGCGGCCGGCGTCCCGCCGGCGGAACTGCGGCGGGGCATCGCCGAGGCCGGCGCGGTCTTGGCGCGGGACCCCGACCGGCTGCGCCGGCAGGCGGATGTGCTGCCGCAGCCGGACGCCGGGTGGCCCGCCGGGCCTCTCGGGCGGCGCGAACGGCTGCTCGCGCCCGCCCACGCCGAGGCCTGGGCGGCGGCCGGCGACGCGATCGAGACGTGTCGGGCGCGTTTCGCCGCCGTTCTGGCCCGTGGCGCGCGCCTGTTCCGGTCGCTGCGGCTGGCCGGACGGGCCGGGCTCGTCGTCACTATCTCTGCCCGGCCCTGTCGGGTGCCGGGCGTGCGAGCGGGGCTAGCGGCAGTCGCCTTCGGGGGCGGTGCAGCCGTGGTCGGTCCACGCGCAGCGGGGGGCCTGTGCCGTGCACGCCGCCTCGTCGGTCAGCCGGTTGCACTTCGAGACGCAGCCGATCGCCCCGCAGTGGGGCGTCGTGCAGTCGGTGGCCAGCGGTCCGCAGGGGTGGAGCGAGTCGTCGAGGAAGGGGCGGACCACGCAGCGCTCGTCGGCGACGCAGGACGCGACGTCCCGATGTTCGCCGCACGGGTCGTCGGGCCTGCCGGGGCACCACCCGCCGGGGCCGTCCGCGCAGGCGGTCGGACTCTCCGGGGGGTCTTCCGGGCCGCGCGCATCGCGGTCGAAGACGAAGGTGTCGGCCCGGGCGCGGAACGGGCCGTAGAGCGTGTTCCAGGCCGCCACGCAACCGCCGTACGTCCGCACGAAGTACAGGCCGTCGTCCGTCTTCCAGAACGTGACGTCCAGCGCCCCGGTGGACAACGGGTTCAGCGTGCCGCGGGCCGCGATGCGTCGGAGGATGTGTCCGGCGAAGGGGAACTCGGCGGTGTTCGGCGGGCCCAGGTTCCGCGTCCGGTTGAGGCGGTAGCGGAAGGCGATCTTGTGGAAGTCGTCGAGGACCGGCTCAGCCGCCGCGACGAACCGGGCGTCCTCGGGCGGAAGGCGGGAGAGGTCGCCTCCTTCCTTGCGCCGATAGGAGGGCGATTCCCCGGCGGGGGCGGCCGGTGTGTCCGGGCCGGTCGTCGGGGGGGACGTCGAGGCGGCATCGATGGGGGCGGTGTCCTGGGCCGGCGGGCCGCCGGCATCCGCGCCGGGGATCGCCGTTGCGACGGGCGGCGGACCGACGTTCAGCGGTATTTCCCCGCCGCCCGGCGTCGACCTCGAGCAGCAGGCGGCGGCGGCGAGCAGCGCCACCGCGAGCCTCCGGGCCGGCGCGGCCCGTCGTGCAAACCGCGTCCGTTGTGCTTTCTTCATGGTTGTTTCCTCTCCTTGTCTCTCGTGGGCGGCCGAAGTGTAGCACGGTCGGAACGGGCGACCTCGATCGAGTGCAGGGTGCGGGCGCGGCGGGCAGGTCGCGTCCATCGATCCAGCCGCCGGGTCCCGGGGCGGGGTGGAGGCGGGCGCGCGCGATGGTCCGCGTGCGGACGCCGTCGGGTCCGGACGCCGCGTGGAGGACGTGCGGTTCGCCGAAGCGCGGCCCGACGGCGACGACGAGTCGTCGGCCGGGCCGGGCGCAGAGCCAGGCCGCCAGCGCCGGAGGCGGCGCCGGATGAGCGCCCAGGGCGACCAGGCAGGAGACCGCGGGGGGGCGCAGGGGGAGCGACGCGGTCGGGCGGCCGACCGCACGGCGAAGCGCGTCCAGCAGCCGTCGTCCCAGCGCGGGGCGCAGGCTCGTCTCCACCACGCGTCCGGTCGGGCCCACCGTCCTGCGGAGCACCTCGGCGGCGGTGCGCCGGTCGTCTCCGATCAGGCCGCAGACGGCGCCGGGCTTCAGGGCGAGCGTTCGGGCGGCAGTGGCGGCGAAGGCCGCGTCGTCGCGGAAGCGGAGGAAGCCGTCGAGGTACTCGTGCGGGCGGCCGGTCTTCCCCATTCGTTCGAGGGGGTCCGGGGAGCCCGACTCTAGGCCGATGCCAAGCGAGCGGCGGGCGGCGGCGGGGATGCCAGCGGGCCGCGGTTGCGCGTGATTGCGGCGCGGTTGCCGGGGGGGCGGCGGGAGGACTCGTCCGCCTTCGCCCTCCGGGCTTCGGCGGGTTCGCCTTGCCGTGCGAAGCGCGGGCGGGTTGCCTGCTCGTGCGAAGCGCAAGCGGGTTGCGCTCCCCCGGGCGGTCGGGGCGTCGGGGTCGGCGCGGTGCCGGTCAGACGAGGTCGAGGATCGGGGCGAGAGCGAGGAGGGCGCCGAGGAGGTCGGGCAGGGTGAGTTCGGGGGGGAACCGGGCTTCGAAGGCGAGGGTTCCGGCGTCGAGGGTGAAGCGGGCGTCGCGGATCGCATCGAGGACGGTGTGCAGCGGTGCGAGATCCTCGGCGGGGAGCAGGCTTTCCGCCTGCCGCAGGACCGATTGTCCGGCGCGGTGGAGTGCGGCGAGCGATTCGACCATCCGGTCCCGGAACTGCGCGGCGCGGGGGGGATCGGCGAAGGCGAGGGTGCCGGTCACGCCCAGGCGGGGGGCGAGGCGCAGGGCGAAGCCGCCGTAATCGCCGGCCGCGGTTTCGTCCGGTTCGAACCAGGCGACCCAGACGGGCGCCGCGCCGGCCAGGGCCCGGGCGCGTTCCAGGGCGGCGGAGCGGGCGAGCGGTCGGGGCGGCGATCCTGTGCGGGCGATCTGGACGAGTTCGGCGGCGCCGACGGCGACGGTTCCGTCGCCGGCGTCGGCGATGGAGATCTGGGGCGTCAGGGGGAGGGGGCGGTCGTCGGGCGTGTCGGCGGCCGGCGGGACCAGGTTCAGGCGGCGGAGGCAGGGGCGGGCGACGGGCAGGCCGACGGCGGCATCGATCAGCGCGATGCCGGTGTCGGGACCGTCGGATTGGCGCCAGACGTAGGTGACGGCATCGACCGTGCCGATGAGTTCCGCGAGACACTCGGTGGAGGCGGGGCCGGCGACGTCGAGCAGGGCAAGCATCTGGCGCGCGGCGGCGCGGAGTTCGCGGCGCGTCGCGAGACCGCGCAGATCGACGTGCAGGACGACGTGCCGTCCGGGTCCTTCGGGCACGCGGGAGAGGTGGGCGGCGAGGGGCGGGGTGCCGGCGGGGGCGGCCGGGGACGGCCCGGCGGGCGCGGCCGGCGCGTCCGCGGCGTGGTCGCGGGGTGCGGGGGTGGCGTCCGGGGTCGTCGAGTCCGGGGACGCGGGTGGCGGAACGGCGGCCGGGGAAGGCGCGGCGCGTTCGGCGCGGCATCCGCCGGCGGCGACGCCGGTCGCCGCGAGCAGCGCCGCGGCGACGGCCGGGGACCGTCGCCGAACCGACGGGGCGGGGCGGTTGTCGAGCGGCACTAGCGGCCCGCCTCGTCGATGCGTCGCATTCCTTCCAGCAGCAGCGCCTCGGCGCTCTCGCCGATCACGACGGCGGCGGGGCGGAAGGCCGGGTCGAGGGCGAAGGTGCCCTGCTGGATCACGAGCATCGCGTAGAACGCCTCCTGGGCGGTGCGGCCCTGGAACGCGGCGTTGGCGACGCGGCCGTCGAGGAATTCGATCTCGCCCTTGCGGCCGTCGGCGGCGGTGACGGTGAGCTTGCCGGTCTTGCGGCCCTGGGAGAGGATCTGCACCAGGTCGGGGAGGCTCATGTCGGCGAGCGAGCCGGAGACGCCGGCGGTGCGGCTTTCGGCGGGGCGGCGTTCGAGCGTCTGGCGGATCTTGGCGACGAGCACCTCGGTGGTGGACGGCTTGACCACGTAGTCGGCGGCGCCGAGTTCGAAGGCCCGGGCGACGTCTTCGGCCGCGGCGCGTGCGGCGAAGAACAGGAAGGGGACGCGGCGCGAGCGTTCGGCGGCGCGGGCGCGGCGGAGCAGTTCGAAGCCGTCGAACGGTTCCAGGTCCACTTCGCTGACCACCAGGTCGATGTCGGCCTCCTGGAGCTGCCTGAGGGCGGCCTCGGCGCCGCGGGCGACGTGGACGTCGAAGCCGCGGCTGAGGAGCCGCAGTTCGAGGGCCGCGGACTGTTCGACGTCGGAATCGACGACGAGGATCGGGCGGCGGCCGGCGAGCAGGCGCTGGCGCAGGTCGGAGCCAGCGACGACGGTGCGGAACAGGTCGATCAGGTCGCCGTCGAAGACCGTGTCGCGGTAGCGGTCGAGGACGCCGATCGCCTCGGCCGGGCCGAGGGTGCGGCGGAAGGGGTTGCGGGTGTTCTGGGTGAGGTCGGCGTAGGTATCGACGATCGCGAGGATGCGGGCGCCGAGGGGGATCTCCTTGCCGCGCAGTCCGGTGGGGAATCCCGTCCCGTCGAACCGTTCGTACATGTGCAGCATCGCCCGGAGCGTTTCGGGGCGGAGCTGGACGGTTTCGAGGAGGCGAAGGGGGGTTTCGAAGCGTTTGCGCGCGCCGTCGCGGTGGCCCTCCCATTCGGCGACGTTGAGGGCGGTGAGGTGGAACGGGGCGCCCTTGCCGAGGTCGTGGAGGTAGGCGGCGGCCGTGATCGCCTGGACCTCGGTTTCGGGGACGCCGACGCGGGCGGCGAGGTCGCGGGCGTGGCGGGCGGCGGCGGCGGAGTGGCCGCGCAGTTCGGCGCGGGAGTTCTCGAGCAGGCTGATCAGGATGTTGAGCGTTTCGAGGTAGTCGGCGGCGGGGATGCCGGCGTCGTCGGGGGGTGTCGCCGGCGCCGGTCCGGGCGGGGGCGAGCCGCGGCCGGCGGCGGTTCCGGTGCCCGGAGCGGGCCGTGGCGGGGCGGCGGCGGCCGGCGGCTCGGCTTCGACGGGCCGGGCCGGCTCCCGGATCTTCCATTGCATCCGATCGTCCCCGTCGGTGCGCTCCAGCCAATCGATGCCGCCCTCCTCGCCGGCGCCCACCAGGTCGGCGACGTGGATCGGGGCGCCGTCGGCGAGCTCCTCGAACGGGCGGGGGTCGTTGCGGTACCAGCGGGCGATTGCGGCGCGGACGGTGGCGGCGCGTGCGAGGACCGCCTGCACGTCGCGGACGCCGGCCGCCGCGCGGATCTGGCTCAAGGCGTCGAGGTTTTCCGGGTCGGCGGTGACCACGGCCAGCACGCGCGTCCGCGGGTCGTAGCGGATCGGCATCATCCCGGTCGCCTCGACCAGCTTGAGCGGCACCATGTCGAGCAGTGCCCGGGGCAGGGTCGCGCCGCGCAGGCGTTCCGTGCTGAGGTACTGCGTGCGCAGCTCCGCGGCGGCGAACTTGAGCAGGTCCTCCTCGCGGATCGCCCCGAGCTCGACCAGGAAGTCTTCGGCCGGCAGGCCGGAGGTCCGCTGGCGGTACACCGCCGCCGCGTGGTGTTCCGGCGTGATCAGCTTCGCCGCCAGCAGGCGGTCGGCGACGGACTTGGCCGTCATGCGCAAACTCCCGACGGGGGCACGCTAGTCGCGGAGTCCGAGCCGGTCAAGCAGGACGCCGTGGCGGACGCCGCGGTCGGAAACGAGGAGCGTCTCGGCGCCGACGGCGGACAGCAGTTCGTCCAGCACCAGGGCTCCCGCCACGATCACCGGTGCGCGTTGGGGCGCGAGTCCCGGCACCCGGGAGCGTCGGGCCAGGGTCAGCGCCGCCAGCGCCTGGAGGTGCGCGGCGAGCGTCGTGCGGGGGAGGCGCAGGCCGTGGACCCGGGAGCCGTCGTAGGTCGCGAGTCTGCGTTCGACGGCCGCGAGGGTGGTTGCGGTTCCGCCGATGCCGACGACCAGGGGGAGGCGGGGCAGGCCGAGCGGGGCGAGCCGGCGGCGGATCTCGTCGCGTGCCGCCTGCAGTTCGGCCGGCGTGTACGGGTCGCCGTGCAGCCACGCCTCGGTCAGGGCGACCGCTCCGAGCGGCGTGGAGACCGCGGCCGCGGGTGTTGGGCCGTCGGCGACGATGATTTCGGTCGAGCCGCCGCCGACGTCGGCCCAGGCCGCGCGTTCCGTCACCCCCAGGCCGCTCGCCGCGCCGCGGAACGTCAGTTCGGCTTCCCGCTCGCCCGTCACCACCTCCACCGGCGCGCCGAGCGCCGCGCGCGCGGGGGTCAGGAACTCCTGCGCGTTGCGCGCCTCGCGACAGGCGCGCGTGGCGACGGCCGCGATCCGGGCTCCGTGGTGTTCGGCGAGCGTCCGTGCCTCGGCCAGCGCCTCCAGGGCGCGGGCGATCGCCTCCGGGCGGAGGCGGCCGGAAGAGCGGACCCCTTCGCCGAGGCGGGCGAACCACTGGCGGTCGTCCAGCACTTCGAGGTGTCCGGCGGCGGCGCGCCCGACGGCGGCCAGCACGGTGTGCGTTCCGATGTCCAGCGCCATCCAGGTCGGGTCGGTCATCGCGGCCAGTCTACCGCGGCCGGGGCCGCGCGGGGATCGTCTGCGGACCGGCGGCGCCGGGATCCTTGACAGTTCGTTGCCGTGCCTTGAGAATGCCGCCGGGGCTAGCAGCCGCCAGGGAGTGCGACCGTGTCGCGACCTTGCATCCTGATCGTGGACAACCATCCGGAAGACCTGCGGCTTCTCGAGGTCAGCCTGAAGAACGCGGGGTTCGCGGTCACGACCGCGGCCAACGGCTACGACGCGTTGCGGAAGGTGGAGATCTCCCCGCCGGACCTGATCCTGTCGGAGACGTCGCTGCCCGAGATGGACGGCTTCGCGCTGCTCAAGGCGATCAAGGACAAGCCCGAGTGGGCGGGGATCCCGTTCCTGTTCCTGTCCGAGGAACGGTCGGTCGAGTTCAAGGTTCGCGGGCTGGAGCAGGGGGTGGAGGACTACCTGGTCAAGCCCGTGTTCGTGAAGGAGCTCGTCGCCCGCCTGCGGCTGATCGTCCAGCGCAAGAAGCGGGAGAGTCTGGAGAGCCGCGGCGCCAAGACCAAGTTCAGCGGGTCGCTCGACGACATCGGTCTGGTCGACCTGATCCAGACCGTCGACCTCAGCAAGAAGACCGGCGCCCTGCACCTGACGCGCGGTTCGGAGCGCGGGGTGATCTACTTCCAGGACGGCGAGATTGCCGACGCTGAGGTCGGCCGGCATCGCGGCGTCGCCGCCGTCTACCGCCTGCTCACCTGGTCCGAGGGGTACTTCGACGTCGATTTCCGCCCCGTCCGCCGCAGTCGCACGATCCACCTCGCCACCCAGGAAATCCTGATGGAGGGGATGCGGCGGCTCGACGAGTGGGGCCGCCTGATCGAGCAGCTTCCGCCGCTGGACACCGTCTTCATGGTCGACGCCGGCGAGTTGATCGGCCGCCTGGACGAGATTCCGGACGAGGTGAATGCCGTCATCCGCCTGACCGACGGCACGCGGACGTTGCTCGAGATCATCGATGCCGCGCCGTTCGACGACCTCGAGACGCTCCGGATCATCACCCGGCTCTCGTTCTACGGGATCCTGATCGAGACGGGCCGCAAGGGCGCCCCGCCGCCTCGCACCGAGTTCGCCTATGCGAAGGAGGTTTCGGACGAGGAATCGTTGCCGGTGCCCGAACCGGCGCGTGACGACGCCCTGGCGGGCGGGTTGGCCGAGCAGGCTCTGGCGGCGGCGACGTCCGCCGAACCATCGATTCCGCCGCCGGAGGAGGGTTCCGCGGCGGTGCCGGCGGCGGCTCCGGAGGCGACTCCCGCGGCGGCGGAGCCGGCGGCGGCGCCGGCGGCGGCGCCGGCGGTGGAGCCGGCTGCTGCGGCGACGTCTGCGGCGGTGGAACCCGCGGCGGTTCCGGTGGGGGCCCCGGCTCCGGCGGCGGCCCCTGGCGACGCCGGCGCCCCGGCCGCGGTTGTTCCGGCGACCCCGCCGGCACCGGCCGCGCCCAAGCCGTTCCTGCCCGCCCCGTTCCTGCCTCCGCCGTTCGTGCCTCCGCCGATGGGGGCCCCGGCGCCGGCGGCGGCTGCCGCGGGTGCGGTGGTGGAGCCAGCGGCGACTCCGGCGACGACGGAAGCGGCGGCGGCTGCGGCGGCGGCTGCGGCGAGTCCTGCGGCGGCTTCCGCGGCGGCGGAACCGGCAGCCGGTTCGACGGCCGAGCCTGCGCCGACCCCGGCGGCTCGTGGTCCCGTCCCGTTGGCTTTCCAGCTCCCGCCGCTTCCGGCGGTTCCCGCGCCGGTGGCGGCGGCGGCGCCGGCGGCGGCTGCGGCGACCATGGGGGCTGCGGCGGGTCCTGCGGCGGCGGAGCCGGCGGCGGTGGTGGCGGCTTCCGCGGCGGCGGCGGTTTCGGGGGCAGGGGCGGCGCCGTCCGCGTTGAAGATCGAAGAGAAGAAGCCGAGCACGTTGCGGCTGTTGGGCGGAGTGGACCGCGTGCCGTCCTGGTCGACGCTGCCGCCCGCTCCGACGCTCAGTACGGCGCCGCGCGGGGAGGCGGCGCCGGCGGTCGAGCCGCCGCCGGCGCGGCCCGGCGGGGAGCAGAAGGTCGCGGGGCCGACGACGTTGCGGATGGGTCCGGCCCATCAGGCGCCGGGGCCGGCGGAGGAGGCGCGGGGCAGGCTGCCGACTCCGGAGCAGCTCGATGCCATTGCGGCGCAGCTCGAGTTGCGTTCGCCGTTCTCGGGCGGTGGCGTGTCGGTGCCGCCGGCGCCGCCGTCCTTCCGGCTGGCGGCGGGGGAGACGCCGCCGCCCGGAGCGATCCGGCGGTCGGAGGTGCTGGCGGAGGAGGCCGAGCGGCGCGCGGGGGAGGCCGGGGCGGGCGGGGTTTCGGCGGCGTCGGCGTCGGCGGACGAGGAGATCACGAAGGTCGACGTCGTGTTCGGCGAGACCGAGCCGAAGGTGATCGTCGATACTTCGCAGCCGGGGAGGGCGGTGGAACCTGCGCGGCCGATGCCGGCGGCGGCGGCGGAGTCGCGGGGGCTGGGCGGCCTGGCCTGGTTCGTGGTGCTGGCGGTGCTGGTCATCGCGGGCGGCATCTACCTGGTCGTGCGTCCTCGCGGTGCGAAGCCGTCCGGCGGCACCGATTCGGCGATCCACCTGGCGCAGGCGATGGACTACGCGGTGGCCGCGGCCGATGCCGGGGTCGCGCCCGGCGCGCCCGACGCGTGGGGGGCGGCGGCGGAGGGTTGGGCGGCGGAGGGTTGGGGGGCGGAGGCGGAGGGGTTGGGCGGGGAGCCCGATGCCGCGGCGCCGTCCGAGCCCGATGCGCCGTCCGCGCCGGAGGTGGCGCCGGCGGCGGCGGACGCGGCGGCGGTCGCGCCGCCGGAGGCCGGGTTGCCGGCGGTGGGGACGGCGGACTGCGGCGAGCTGTTGAAGCAGGCGCGCGACCTGTGGCGGCAGCGGAAGCGGGACGAGGCGTTCGAGGCGTTGCGGGCGGCGATGGCCTGCGACCCGACGTCGGTCGCCGCGGCTCTCCAGTGGGGTCGCTGGGTCAGCGACACCGCGTTGTTCCGCGATCCGGGGGCCTGCGCCGCCGGCGCCCGAGCGATCGGTCCGTTCGCCGATGCGAATCCGACCCACGGCGAGTTGTGGTTCCACTACACCAACCTGCTGTACGGTTCGGGCGATCGCGAGGCCGGCGACGCGGCGAAGGAGCGCTGCCTGGCGATCCGGCCGCGCAACGAGTACTCGGCGAGCTGCGCCTACCTGCCGCAGTAGCCTCAGAGATCCACCAGCTCCGCCGTTTCGACCTCGACGCCGAACACGCGCGTCCCGACCCGTACGAACTGCTCCGGGCGGTCGGTGACGAAGAAGCGGGTGGTTCCGCGGCGGGCTTCCCGCACCAGCTCGCGGGTCCGCAGCACCGCGACGACCTCGCGCGCGGCCGCGTCGGCCGAGCTGATCGTGGCCACGGGATGCGAGGAGAGCGCGGCGAGGACCTCTTCGATCAGCGGGCGGAGGACGGGGTAGTGGGTGCAGCCGAGCACCAGCGCATCGATCCCGCGCTCGCACAACGGCGTGAGGTAGCGTTCGACGGCGAGCCGCGGCACGTCGCCCTCCAGCCAGCCTTCCTCGACGAGCGGCACGAGCAGCGGGGCGGGGCGGCCCAGCACTTCGCAGCGCGTGGAGGCGGTGCCGAGCGCCCGTTCGTAGGCTCCGCTGCGGATCGTTCCTTCGGTGCCGATCACGCCGATGCGGCCCGTCCGCGAGACCGCGACCGCCGCCCGGGCGCTCGGTTCGATCACCCCGACCACCGGCAGGTCGAACTCGACGCGCAGCATGTCGAGCGCCACGGCGGAGACGGTGTTGCAGGCCACGACGAGCAGCTTGAGGCCGCGCGCGGCGAGGAAGCGGGCGCACTGGCGGGCGTAGCGCACCACGGTGTCCGGACCGCGGCCGCCGTACGGCACGCGGGCGGTGTCGCCGAGGTACAGGAGGTCCTCGGTCGGGAGGGCGTCGCGCAGGGCGCGCACCACGGTCAGGCCGCCGATGCCGGAGTCGAACACGCCGATCGGCAGGTCGAGGCGGGCGGCGGTTGGTCGGGGGGTCTTGGGCACGCGGGCTTCCTCCGAGCGGAGGGCTGTAGCACAGCGGGCGTCGGCGGCACAACCGCGGCGCGGGCGGCGGGCCGGTTGACAGCGGTGGCCGGAAACCCGAGAGTCCGGGCGCGGGCGCGGCGCACGGGTCGCCGGGTGGGCGGACGCGCCGGGGCCGCGGGAGGGAAGCGCGATGGGCGGGTCGTTGCGGGGAGTCCGGAAGGGCTGGTGCGCCGGTGCGGCGCTGCTGCTCTGCGCTGCGGGGTGCGGATCGCCGGCGACGGGGGCGACGGAACCGGCGCCGCCGGCGGCGTCGGACGCCGGAGGGGAGCCGGGTCCGGGCGCGGGGGACGGGCCGGCGGCGGCGGACGTCGCGTCGCAGGAGCCGGGTCCGCTGCCCGGCCCGCCGGGGGCCGATCCGCCGGGGTTCGAGCCGTTCGAGCCGTTGCCGGAGGGGGCGGGGCTGGCCCGCGTGTTGTGGAGGATCGAGGGCCCACTGGATGCCGGCGCGCTCCGCGAGGGGACGAATGCGGCGGTGGTGGAGGTCGGGCGCTGCCTGGCACCGGCGGCGCCGGGCGGCCGTTTGCCGCTGCATCTGATTCTCGACGAGACCGGGCGGGTGGTCGAGGTCGGGGGTCCGCTGGCGGAGGCGGGGATGCGCGAGGCGATCACCTGCGCGCAGGACGCGCTGCGGATGCTCCGGTTCCCGGCGGCGGCGGCGGAGACGACGCTGCGGTTGATCGTGGAGCGTTGAGCGGGCGGGGTCAGCCCTTGACGCCGCCGGCGGTCAGGCCGCCCACCAGGTGGCGCTGGAGGAAGAAGAACAGGGCGACGACCGGCAGGGAGACGAGGATCGCGCCGGCGGCGAAGTGCGGCCAGTCGGCGTGCTGGGCCGTGATGTAGCGGTGCAGGAGCACCGGCAGCGTGAACGCCTCCTCGCGGCCGAGGAAGGTGCTGGCGAGGATGAACTCGTTCCAGGCGCCCATGAACGAGAACAGCGCGGTGACCACCAGCGCCGGCCGCGACAGGGGCAGCAGGATCCGCAAGAAGAAGGTCCGCCGGGTCGCGCCGTCGATCGCCGCGGCCTCCTCGAGGTCCCGGGGCAGGGTGTCGAAGTAGCCCTTGAGCATCCAGATCGAGAACGGCAGGGTGTTCGTGGCATACACGAGGGTCAGGCCGGTGAGGGTGTCGAGCAGGTGGAGGTGGTCGAGGAGGATGTAGAGCGGGATCGCCATGACGACGCCGGGGAACATCTGGGTGACGAGCAGGAAGCGCAGCCCGCCCTCGCGGCCGGGGAAGCGGAAGCGGCTGAAGGCGTAGGCGGCGGTCACCGCCAGCGCGAGCCCCACCAGGGTAGTGGCGGCGGCGACGACGACCGAGTTGAGGAGCTGGCGGCCGAAGAGCCAGCTCCCGTCGTGCCCCGTCGTCGCCACGACCTCGACGAAGTTGCGCAGGGTGGGCTGGTCGGGAATCGGCGAGGCCGAGAGCGCCAGGCCGCCGGAGGCGGAGAGCGCGGTGCGGACCACCCACAGGACGGGGTAGAGGGTGGCGAGCGTGACGACGACGAGCGCGGCGTGCGTGAGCGCCACGCGCAGGAAGCTGGGTCTCATCGTCCGGCCTCCGTCCGCGTCAGTCGCCGGGTGGCCAGGTCGAAGGCGAGCAGGATGCCGAAGATCAGGACGGCGTAGGCCGCCGCGTAGCCGTACTGCTCCTGGCGCGAGAAGGCCCAGCGGTAGGCCTGGGAGATCAGGATCTCCGTGCGGCCCTCGGGATCGCCGCCCGAGACCAGATAGATCACGTTGAACATGTTGAAGGTCCAGACGCTGCCGAGGACGACGGCGGGGACGAGGGAGGGGCGGATCATCGGCAGGGTGATGCGCCAGAAGCGGGTCCAGGGGCCGGCGCCGTCGATCGTGGCGGCCTCGTCGACGTCGCGGGGGATGGTCTGGAGGGCTCCGAGGGTGACGACCATCATGAACGGGAAGCCGAGCCAGACGTTGGTGGCGAGGTTGGCGGCGAAGGCGGTGGAGAAGCGGTCGAACCAGCCGATCGGTTCGACGCCGAACCAGCCGAGGATGGCGTTGATCGCGCCGAGCTGGCGGTGGAACATCCCCTTCCAGATCAGGGCCGTGATGTAGTTCGGGACGGCCCAGGGGACGATCAGCAGCACGCGCCAGACGCCGCGCAGCCGGACCCACGGTTCGCGCAGGAGCAGGGCGAGCGCGACGCCGAGGGCGAGGTGCAGGGCGACGTTGAGCACGGTCCAGAGCAGGGTGACGGCCAGCGTGAAGTAGAACGACTCGGGCTCGGTCAGGCCGAAGTCGGCCGAGGAGAGGATGCGGGCGAAGTTGCTCAGGCCGACGAACGAGAACTCGCCGCCGCCGCGGTGGGCGGCGAGCGAGACCGCGGCGCCGACGACGAACGGCACGACGAGCAGCAGCAGCACGCCGATGGCGGCCGGCACGAGATAGAGGTAATCGTGGCGGTGTTGCCAGATCCGCCGGCCGACCCGGGCGCGGCGGCCGCGGCGGACGGCGAGGGCGGCCAGGGCGAGCAGGACGACGCCGGCGCCCAGGGCGAACGGCAGCGGGTCGGCCGCCGGCGGGGGCGGCCGGGTGAAGATGCGGAAGCGTCGTTCGGCCTGGTCGAGGGCGGTGGCGGCGTCGAGGTCTCCGCGCAGGACGGAGCGCAGGGCGAAGGCGGCGGGTTCCCACAGGGCGCGCATCGCCGGTTCGGTGGGCATCGGCACCGCGCGGCCGAGCTGTTCGCGGAAGGCCGCCAGCGCCGGGTCGCCCGCGATCCGCGGGTCGTCGTACGCCGCGCGGGCGGTCACCGGCTGGCCGCCGCGCACGGCCCGGAGCCGGGCCGCGGCGGGGCCGGCCAGGTCCCGGATCAGCGCCAGCGCCGCCGCGGGGTGCCGGCTGCCGGCCGAGAGGTAGGCGGTTTCGATCGTGAGGAACGGCCGCGCCGGCAGCCCGGTCTCGGACACCTCGGGCAGCGGGGAGATCGCGAACGGGATTCCCGCCCGGCGGCAGTCGCCGACGAACCACGGGCCCTGGATCGCGAACGCCGCGCGGCCGGTGGTGAACAGCTCGGTGACCAGCGCCCCGTTCGCGTCGGCGGGGACGAGGCCTTCGGCCACGAGGCGGGCGGCGAATTCGAGCGCCCGGGCGTTGCCGGGGGCGGCGAGTCCCAGCGCGCCGTCCGGGCCGCGCACGCCGCCGCCGAAGCCGTGGAGCCAGGCCGCCTGGTAGTAGGCGCTGCCGACCTCGTAGACCAGGCCGAAGCGTCCCGCGTCCGGGTCGGTGTGCCGGCGGGCCGTCGCGAGCAGTTCGTCGGTGGTCCGCGGCGCGTCCGGCACCAGCGCCGTGTTGCGGAACAGCGCCGCGCTCTTGAAGGCGATCGGCAGCCCGTACAGCCGGCCGTGGTAGACCAGCGGATCGACCGTCCCCGGAAGCTGCGTCTCCTCCGCCTCGCGTTCGACCTCGACCGGCAACGGGGCGAGCAGTCCGGTTTCGACCCACGCCCCGAGCTGTTCGTGGGCCCAGAGGAAGACGTCCGGCCCGTGGCCGCGGGGGATGGCGTTGGTCAGCTTCTGGGTGATCGCCTCGGCCGGAACCTCGAGCAGCCGGACCGAGACGCCCGCGGTGCGGCGGCCGTAGTCGGCGGCCCATTCGGCCAGCGCCGCCGCCTCGTCGCCGTGGTAGGCGTGCCACAGGACGAGCTCCTGGGCGGTCGCGGGGCGGGCGAGGAAGGCCGGGAGGAGGGCGGCGAGGGCGGCGAGCCTACGCATCGGCGGCGATCCGTCTTCCCGTCTCGGCGTCGAACAGGTGGACCTTGGTCGGGTCGACCACCAGTCGCACCGGGCTTCCGGGTCCGAACGGCGCCGGCAGGTCCCGTCGTTCGACGCGGGCCACCAGCGGTCCGAACTCGCCGCGGACGTGCAGGTGGACCTCCCAGCCCAGCGGCTCGAGCACCTCCAGGGTGCCGCGGAAGCCGTCGCCGGAGCTGGCGACGCGGGCGTCGGCGATCGCCAGGTCGTTCGGGCGGACGCCGAGCCGGACGCGGCGGCCGGGTTCGGCGCCGGGCGGCAGCGAGCCGGGGAGGAGGGGGACGAGCAGGCCGGGGCCGCGGACGGCCGGCGCGCCGGGGTCGCCGGCGAGCGCGCCGTCCAGCAGGTTCATCGAGGGCGAGCCGATGAAGCCGGCGACGAAGGTGTTGGCCGGCCGGTCGTAGAGTTCCTCGGGGCGTCCGACCTGCTGGAGCACGCCCTGGTGCAGCAGCGCGATCCGGTCGGCCAGGGTCATCGCCTCGACCTGGTCGTGGGTCACGTAGACCATCGTCGCGCCGAGCTCGCGGTGCAGGCGCTTGATCTCGACGCGCATCTGGGCGCGGAGGGCGGCGTCGAGGTTGGACAGCGGCTCGTCGAACAGGAAGGCCTTGGGTCGGCGGACCATGGCGCGGCCCATGGCGACGCGTTGGCGCTGGCCGCCCGAGAGTTCCTTGGGCAGCCGATCGAGGAGGCCGGTCAGCTCCAGCACCTGGGCCACCTCGGCGACGCGCGTCGCGATCTCGTCCGCCGGAAACTTGCGGACGCGGAGGCCGAAGGCGAGGTTCTCGCGCACGGTCATGTGCGGGTAGAGCGCGTAGCTCTGGAACACCATGGCGATGTCGCGGTCGCGGGGCGGGACGCCGCGCACGTCCTGGCCGGCGATCGTCAGCTCTCCCTCGCTGAGCTCCTCCAGCCCGGCGATCATGCGCAGGACCGTGGTCTTGCCGCATCCCGAGGGGCCGACCAGCACCAGGAACTCGCCGTCGGCGATCGTCAGATCGACCCCGCGGACGACCTCGACCTCGCCGTAGCGCTTGCGGACTCCTTTCAGTTCCACCGCTGCCATGTCGGGTGCATGGTAGAGCGGGCGTGGCGCGGTGGGAAGCCCCTTCGGTCCTCGAGACGCTCGACTCCGCCGTCGCTTCTGTGGCAAGGATCGGCGGCATGCCCGCCCCGCCCGTCACCTGGCTCGTCACGGGATTCCCGGCCTTCCCGGCGCGGGCGCTGGTGCGCGAGCTGGTCCACGGCGAGGAGCCGGCCCGCGTGCACCTCCTGGTGCCGGGGGACCGGGGCGCCGAGGCGGAGGCGTTCGTGCGCGAGCTGCGGCCGCTCGGCTCGAGCGTCCATCTGCTCGAGGGCGATGCGATGCGGATGGACCTGGGGTTGCCGGGCCGGCAGTACGTGGCGTTGGCGCGCGAGGTCGACGTGCTGGCCAACCTCTACGACGTGTCGCCGCTGCCGGACGGCGGCGACGAGGGGTACGGCGGGCTGTACGGCAAGCTCGGGGAGCCGGAGGAGCTGACGGTCCGGGCGGTGGAGGAGGCGCTCGAGTTCGCCGCGGCGGCGGCGCCGCGCCTGCGCCAGCTCGTGCAGCTCGGGTCGTTGATCGTCGTCGGGGACCACGACGGAGTCTGGACGGAGGAGGATCTGAGCGCGGGGCAGCGGCACCGCAGCGAGGCCGAACGCTGCCGGCACCGGGCCGAGCGGTTGCTGTGGCGGGAGCGGGATCGCGTGCCGTTCACGATCGTGCGGGTCGGCCCGCTGCTCGGCGACAGCCGCACGGGCGAGATGGGGTGGTACCACGGGCCGTACGACCTGGCGGAGCTGCTGCTGGCGCTGCCGTTGTATCCGGTCCGGTCCCGGGTGCGGCCGCCGGCGGGGCTGCACGTCGTGCCGGTCGATCACGCGGCGCGGGTGATGCGCGCGGTCGGCCTGGCGCCGCCGGAGCGGAGCGGGGCGCTGCACGTGGCGCCGCCGGAGCGGGTGCCCCTGGCGCGGCTGCGCGAGGCGCTCGAGGCGGGCGGCGGGGGTCCGCCGCGGCTGCCGCGAGCCTTGCGCGAGCGGCTGCGCCGGCGGTGGGGCGCCGGCGCCGCGGCCGTGGCCCGCTCGCTGTGGCGGATCGACACCCCCGCCGCGATCTCGATCCGCCGGGCGCTCGACGTCGAGCGCGCCGCGGGGCTGGTCCAGCCGCGCCCGGCGGACTACCTGCCGCACGTCGCCGCGCACGTCCGCGCCCGCATCGCGGCCGAGATCCGCCGGGCGACGGAGGCCGGCGTCGAGGACGCGCTGGACGGGTAGCGCACGCGGGCGCCTGCCGGCGAGTTTGTCGACCTCGGAATCGTTGTGTTCCCCGGGGGCCGCCACGGCAGGGGAGCGCCCCGTGCTCTTCGTCGTGCGGAGAGTCGCCGGCGCGTTCCGGTCCGCGCACAACGTTCGATGCGAGGCGCGGGTCCTCGGTGGGCGGCGGGGCGTCAGGGGGCGGCGGCGGGCGGCGGGGCGGAGGAGAGTTCGGCGAGGAGCGTTTCGACGCGGCGTTGGAGGTCGGCGAGGGTGCCGTCGTTGGCGACGACCCAGCGGGCGCGGCGGCGGCGGGCGGCGTCGTCGAGCTGGGCGGCGATGCGGGCGCGGACCTGCTCGGGCGGCGTGCCGTCGCGCTCCACCACCCGGCGGACGCGGGTTTCGATGTCGGCGACGACGGCGATCACGCCGTCGAGCCAGGCGTCGCGGCCGGTCTCGAAGATCAGGGCCGCCTCGTAGACGCAGAGCGCGCACCCTTCGGCGGCGCGCGCCGCGAGCCATTCGGTGGCGGCGGCATCGACGCGCGGGTGGAGGATGCGTTCGAGGCGGGCGCGGGCGGCGGGGTCGGCGAAGACGAGGCGGGCGAGGGCGGGGCGGTCGAGGGTTCCGTCGGGGCGGAGGAGGCCGCGGCCGAAGGCGGAGACGACGGCGGCGAGGCCCGGGGTGCCGGGGGCGGTGAGGTCGCGGGCGGCGCGGTCGGCGTCGAACACGGGGATGCCGCGGGCGCGGAGCAGGGCGGCGACGGTCGACTTGCCGCTGCCGATGCCGCCGGTGAGTCCGACCAGGCGGACGCCGGGGAGGCGCGGGAGCGGAGGCGGGGGATCCGGATGCGGAGAGTCGGCCGGGCGTCGCGCGAGTCCGGAAGCGGCGCGCGGGCGGGTGCGGCGTCCGGGCGCGGCGCGTACGCCTCTGCGTCGAGGGGTGGGGTCGCGAAGTTCGGGGAGGCGGTCGTCGGGGTGGGAGGGGTCGGGCACGGCGGGCTCCGGGGCGGTGCGGTGGGCGTTCAGGCCTTCGGTGCCGGCTCGGGGTCGGTCCAGCGGTCGAAGCAGACGGTGTGGGCGATCGGGTGGCGCTGGCGCGGGCGTTCGTCCTTGGCGCGGGTGGCGGCATCGAGCTGGGCGGGGTCGCCGGGGAAGCCGAGGGCGACGAGGGCGACGACGCGCCACGGGTCGGGGACGCCGAGGGCCTGGCGCGCGGCCGGTTCGTCGAAGCCGGCCATCGGGTGGCCGACGAGTCCTTCGGCGACGGCGGCCAAGAGCAGGTTCTCGGTGGCGAGGCCGCAGTCGAACGGGGCGTAGTTGATGCCGTGGACGGTGGCGGCGAGTTCCTGGTTCATCAGGACGGCGACGAGGATTGGCGCGGCGCGGGCCCATTCGTTGCCTTCCATCAGCGTGGCGTCGAGGGCGGCGCGTTCGGCGGAGCGGCGGGTGACGATCAGGCGCCACGGCTGGCGGTTGGCGCAGGAGGGGGCCCAGCGGAACGACTGGAGCAGGCGGTCGAGGACGGCGTCGGAGACGTGGAGGTCGGCGAAGGCGCGGGTGGAGCGGCGCTTTTCGATCAGGGGGTGGGAGCAGGGGCCGAGGGTGCGGAGTTCGGGGGGCAGTTCGCGCGGGTGGTCGTCGCGCAGCAGTTTGCCGCCGCGGGGGCGGAGGGAGGCGGTGAGGTGGCGGCGGTCGCCTTCGTCGAGGATTTCGAGCCCGGCGACGCGGTGCCGGTTGGCGAAGATCTCGAGGGTGGCTTCGATCACGTAATCGACGTGGCTGCGGGTGTAGGTGCGGCGCGGGAAGGAGTAGCGGACCAGGTCGTGGGGGACGGGGATCGGTTGGCCGCGGGCGTCGGTTCTGCCGCCGAGGCGCAGGGTGCCGAGTTCGGCGACGCGGATGCCGGCGACGAGGTACAGGGCGCAGGCGAGGGCCTGGGCCGGGAGATCTTCGGGTTCGAGATGCGGGAGGAAGGCGCGGGCATCGACCTGGACGGCGTGGCCTCCCGGCGGTTGAGTCACGGGCACTCCTTCGCGGGCGAGGGAGCGGGCGAGGTGTTCGATCGTTTCGAGGCGGTGGGCGAGGTGGTTGGTGTCGAGGGCTTCCTGGAGGCCGATGGCCATGCCTTCGAGGTCGCGGGCGGCGAGGCCGCCGTGGGTGGCGAGGCCTTCGCCGCGCAGGAGCGAGCGGCGCAGTTTGACGGCGAGGTCCTGGTCGTTGAAGGCGAGCAGGCCGCCGGTGTTGACGATGCCGTCCTTGCGGGCGGAGAGCATCACGCCGTCGGCGAGGCGGAACATTTCGCGGGCGATGTCTTCGAGCGGCCGGCCGCGCCAGCGATCCTCGCGGCGGTGGATGAAGTAGGCGTTCTCGGCGAAGTAGGCGCAATCGAGGAACAGGCGGATGCCGTGGCGTGCGGTCAGGTCGCGCACCGCCTTGATGTTCTCGAGCGACACCGGCTGGCCGCCCCCGGCCGGGCTGGAGACGGCGAGGAACACCACCGGGATCGACTTGGCCCCGAGCTTCTCGATCAGTGGTCGCAGGCGGTCGAGATCGATGTTGCCCTTGAACGGGTGGAACGAGTCGTTCCGGCCGGCCTCGAGGACCGGCAATTCGACGGGATCGCCGCCGGCGGCGCGGACCGCGGAGCGGGTGGTATCGAGGTGGGTGTTGGCGGGGACGGTGCAGCCCTGCTGGACCAGGGCGCCGCACAGGAGGCGCTTGGCGGCGCGGCCCTGATAGGTCGGGATGACGTGGCGGTAGCCGAAGAGGGCGCGGGCGGCGTCTTCGAGCCGGAACAGGCTTTCGCTGCCGGCGTACGCCTCGTCGGCGGTCATCATCGCGGCCCACTGCTGGGACGACATGGCGCCGGTGCCCGAGTCGGTGATCAGGTCGACGACGACGTCGCGGGCCGGAATGCGGAGCAGGTTGTAGTGGCCGGCCTCCAGGGCCGCCAGGCGTTCCTCGTAGGAGGTGGGTCGGATCGGCCGGACGGTCCAGATCCGGAACGGCTCGATGATCGTGCGCATCGTGGTTACCTCGTTTCGCCCCGCGGGCAGCGCGGGAGGGTAGCGGAAACGGCGGGAGGCGTCCACTCGGGCCGCGGCCTGCGGCGCGGGCGATCGCGGTCGGCGGGTCGGCGGGGGTCGGGGGTGCTTTCTTGCGTTGGCGCGCCCGGTGCGCGTACGTTAGGCTTCCGGAAGCCGCCGGGGTCCGGGCGGGGGGCGGTGGCGGGGCGAGGACGGGAGGTCGAGGTGCCGACGATCCTGTACTTGTGCGGGGTCGAGGACCCGCCGGCGGTGGGCGCCCGGATCGCCCGCGAGGGCGGTGCCCGCTGGCTGCCCTCGGGAGAGCTGGAGGTGGTGCGCGGCGCGGGGGAGCAGCGGACGGCGTACCGCTTCCTGTTCCACGCGACGGCGGCGAACGCGGCGGCGGAGCTGGCGCGGACGCCGGTCGATCTGGTGGTGGTCGACAATCGTCCCGACCCGCGGCGGCCGTACCGTTCGTTCGCGGCGACGCCGGCGGGGAAGCTGCTGCCGGTGTTGTCGGGCGCGCGAAGCGGGTCGCGCAGCGTGTCGCGGCGCCAGCTCGTGCTGCTGCTTGCCTCGGGCGAGACGCTGGCGCGCGACGTGTACGTGGCCGGGGCGATGAAGCTCGGCGGCTACGTGATCGACCCGTTCGTCGAGCCGGCGCCGGGGGAGCGGCCGGGGACGGGGTTTCTCGACCAGCTCGCGTTGATGCTCGGGACGCGGCGGCCGGGGAAGCTGGCGTTGTGCCTGTCGGGGGGCGGGATCGAGGGTCTGATCTACGAGCTGGGGGTGTTGCGGGCGCTGGACGAGTTCCTGGTGAACCGCAAGCTCCCCGACTTCGACATCTTCTGCGGCATCAGCGCCGGGGCGATCCTGGCGGCGTTCCTGGCCAACGGGGTGCCGGTGGCGGAGCTGATCGCGGGGTTCAAGGACGGGACGGAGACGATCGACGCGGTGGGCCGGTCGATTCTGTTCCAGCCCAACACCGGCGAGCTGGTCGCGCGGCTGGCGGAGCTGGCGCGGGACTTCCTGCGGGGGTTCTTCGGGGGGCGGGGCGGTTCGCGGGCGGGAGCGGAGGCCGCGGAGGGGCGGGGCGGGGCGTCGTCCGCGCGGTTCGATGTGATCGAGACGCTGATGCGGCTGGTGCCGGGCGGGTTCTTCTCGGGCGACCGGTTGCGCTGGTACCTGGAGGAGCAGCTCACGCGGGCCGGGCGGACGAACTGTTTCCGGCAGCTGCGCAAGGAGCTGTACATCGGGGCGACGGACCAGGATTCGGGGCGACCGGTGGTGTTCGGGGAGGCGGGCTATCGCGACGTGCCGATCTCGCACGCCGTCCGCGCCTCGTCCGCGCTGGTGCCGTACTACCCGCCCGAGCCGCTGCTGGGCCGGTACATGGTCGATGGGGCGTTCACGCGGACGACGAACTTCTCGGTGGCGATCCGGCACGGGGCGCGGCTGGTGACGATCGTCAACCCGTTCGTGCCGCTGCTCGGGGCGCGGCCCGGGGCGGTCGACCGCGAGGGCGGGGCGTTCGCGGCGTTGCAGGGGGTGAAGGCGCTGGTGCATTCGCGGTTCGAGCAGGCGTTCCTGCACATCGACGAGGTGTACCCGGACGTGGACTTCCAGGTCTTCCTGCCGGAGGGGGAGGAGTTGGAGCAGCTCACCGGGACGCTGATGAAGTTCTTCTACCGGGTGGAGATTGCGGACCTGGCCTACGAGCACACGACGGCGCGGTTGCGGCGGCAGATGCCGGGGATTGCCGAGCGGTTCCGGCGGCACGGGTTGCTCCTGCGCGATCCGCGGTCGGAGGAGCCGGTGGCGCTGTCGGGTCCCGCGCCGGCGGCAGCCGCGCCGCCGGAAGTCGCGGCGCGGGTGGGGTGAGCGATGGCCTCGCCCCGGGTGATCTCGCTGGTCCCGTCGCTCACCGAGACGCTGTTCGCGCTCGGCGCCGGCGCGTCGCTGATCGCCCGCACGCGCTACTGCGTGGAGCCGGTCGGGGCGGTCGAGGGGCTTCCGGTGGTGGGGGGGCCGAAGGACCCGGATGTCGATGCGATCATCCAGCTGCGTCCGTCGCTGGTGCTGATGGGGGTGGAGGAGAACCGGCGGGAGGACTACGACCGGTTGCGCGCGGCGGGGTTGGAGATCTTCCCCGCCCGGGTGCGATCGGTGGCCGACGTGCCCCCGGTCGTGGTCGAGATGGGCCGCCGCCTCGGGACGCTCGCCGCCGCCCGCGCGATCGCCGCGGAGATCGAGGGCGCCGCCGAGGCGGTGGTGACGTTCGTCGCGGACGTGCAGCGGCAGGTCGAGCAGGGGTTGCTGCACGTCTTCTGTCCGGTCTGGCGCGACCCGTGGATGGTCGCCTCCCAGGGGACGTATCTGGCCGACGTCCTGCGCCGTGTCGGTCTGCCCTCGCTGTTGCACCATCCCGAATCTTCCGACGGTCCCGCGTATCGGGAGGTCGAGGCGGACGAGATCGTGGAGGTCGACCCGGGGCTGGTGTTGTTGCCGAGCGAGCCGTATCCGTTCGGTCCCGACGACCGCGACGAGATCCTGTCCTGGCCGGTGCGGGCGTCGCGCGAGCGGCAGGTGCATCTGGTCGATGGACGGATGTTGACCTGGTACGGCGCGCGGACGGCCAGCGCGTTGCATGCGCTGTCGCTGCTGGCGCTGCGCTGGGTCGGGGCCGAGGACGAGCCGAAGGCGGCGCCGCCGACGATCCATTGACCGCGCAACACGGCGCGCGTCCCGCGCGATGTCGGCCCGCGCGGGAGGACACGCCATGACGCGAACGGATCTTCGGGAACGCGCCGTCCAGGCCCTGGCCCTCGTGCCGCTCGGCATGCTCGTCACGGCCCTCACCTGTCCGGCCACCGACCTCGAGCCCCCGTGGAGCGACGCGGGATCCGCCGGGCCTTCCGGCGGGGGCGAGGGGGTCGGGGGCGGCGGGGGCGAGGGGGTCGGGGGCGGCGGGGGCGAGTCCGGCGGCGATCCGATGGAGGAAACCGGGGAGGCGACGCCGCCGGGGCCGCCCGCGCTGGCCGCCGTGCGGTGCTCGGCGCCGGAGATCGCGGCGGGCGCCGTCTGCGTGGTGCTCGGCGTCCGGTCGGCCACGGTGCGTTGGCGCACCGACCGGGCGGCGTTCGGCCGGGCGGAGTGCCGGCAGCCAGCGGCGACGGTGCGGGTCGAGACGTCCGCCGCCACGACCGACCCGCGCGTCGTCCTTGCTCCGCTGGAGCCGGCGGTGCGGCACGAATGCGTCGTGGCGGCGGCGACGGAGGACGGCGAGACGCCGCTGGCCGCCTTCGCGCTGGAAACTCACGGCAGTGGCTCCTGGGTGGCGCTGACCGAGGTGCTGGCCAATCCGGCGGGGGCGGAGCCCGCGCAGGAGTTCGTCGAGCTGGCGAACCTCGGGGCGGAGCCGGCCGACCTGTCGGGCTGGTCGTTGTCCGACGAGAGCGGGGGCGCGGTCTTGCCGGCGGGGACGGTGCTGGCGCCCGGCGAAGTCGCGCTGCTCGTGGCGGACGCTTACGACCCCGACGCTCCGGGCGAGCCTCCCGCGGCGCTCGACGCGCGCCTCGTGCGGCTCGGCCGGTCGCTCGGGGTGCAGGGCCTGCGCAACTCGGGCGAGGCGGTGTTCCTGCTCGACCCGGCCGGCGCGATCGTTTCGAGCTATCCGAACCGGCTCGGGGCGTTCGCCGACGGGGTCTCGGCGGTACGTTCGCCGGCGCGGGCGCCCGAGGCGGACGAGGGGGCGTGGACGACGTGCGGGCCCGGCGGTCCGACGCCGGGGTCGATCGAGCCGTAGGGTTCACAGTCCGAGCAGACGTTCGGCGTTGCGGTGGTAGAGGGCTGCGAGCGTGTCGCGGTCAACTTTTCTCTTGACCGGTCCCAACCGGATTCTCCATGATGGGGAAGTCCAAGAGGGTGGAGATTGTTCGGGAATCGGATCGCGTGACCCGCACGACGTGGTGGAGGAACCCTGGATGACCAAGTCCGAGTTGATCGAGGCGGTGGCCGAGAAGACGAAGATGACGAAGAGTTCGGCGGAGATGGTGGTGAACGCCGTGTTCGACACCATGGCCGAGGCGTTGGAGCAGGGCAAGGGGATCGAGATTCGCGGGTTCGGCAGTTTCACGGTGCGGAGCTACCGCGCCTATTCCGGAAGGAATCCGCGGACCGGGGCGGCGGTCGAGGTGACGCCGAAGCGGCTGCCGTTCTTCCGGGTCGGCAAGGAGATGAAGCAGCAGGTGAACGAGGCCTCCTTGTCCGAGCAGAAGTCCACGCCTCCCGAGCCGCACAAGGCCTGACCCGTTGGAATCGTTGCGGCCCGTCCTGGTGACCGGTGCGTCCGGTTTCATCGGCTGGCACGTCGTGCGCGAGTTGCGCCGGCTGGAGCGGCCGGTGCGGGCGCTGGTCCGGGCCGATTCGCAGGTCCAGCAGCTCCGGTCGTTGGGGGTGGAGATCTATGTCGGCGACCTGCTGGAGGCCGACTCGTTGGCGGCGGCGGTGAAGGGCTGCTCGGCGGTCGTGCATCTGGCGGGTGCGATGCAGGGGGCGGACGAGGAGGCGTATCGTCGGGTCAACGTCGATGGGACGTTGAATCTTCTCGATGCGGTGGCGCGCCACGGCCGCGGCGTGCATCGCTTCGTGTTCGCCTCGAGCCTGGCGGCGGTCGGCCCTGCTCGCGGGTCCGAGCCGCCGGACGAGTCGGTGGAGCCTCGTCCGGTGGGACCGTACGGCCGGACGAAGTTGGAGGCCGAGGCGGAGGTGTTGGAGCGGCGGGAGCGGTTGGCGGTGACGGTGTTCCGGCCGCCGATCGTCTATGGGCCGCGGGATCGCAACCTTCTTCCGTACTTCCAGCTCATCCGGGCCGGGCTCCTGTTGTTGCCCGGAGGGGGCGAGCAACCGGTGGCGGTGATCCACGCGCGGGACCTGGCGGCGGCGATGGTGGGGGCGTTGTCGCGGGACCATCCGTCGGGGTCGGTCTTCCACCTGTGCGACGGTCCGGCGAGGAGGTTGCGGGACCTGGGGGAGGCGATCCGGCTGGCGCAGGGTACGCCGGCGATCACGCTTCGAATTCCGCGGGATACGATGCGCTGGGTCCAGCGGGTCGGGCGAATCGCGTTGCGCTGGACACCGGAGCTTCCGCTGTGGTTTCATCCCGATTCGCTGGAGCTGGTGCTGGCGGCCGGGTGGACCTGTGCGGACACCCTCATTCGCCGGACGCTCGGGTGGGAGCCCGCGGTCACGTTGCTGGAGGGGTTGGCGGAGACGGTGGACTGGTATCGGGAGGCGGGATGGCTCCTGCGTCCCTGGGGCGGGCCGTTGAATCGGCGCGAGTTGCGTCCGTCCAAGGTCCCGCCTGGATCGAAGGGATCCTGAAGCAGGACGGGAGGGCGAGAACGATGAAGAAGGGTACGGCGGGAATCGTGGTGCTCGGGCTGCTGGTGGCCGGCGCCCTGTGGGCGGACGGGACGACGGTGACCGAGGCGGAGACGGGGAAGTCGTTCGAGGTGCACAAGACGATCGGCGGGCAGGACCACACGCTGATCGGGGTCGGGGCGCGCGAGGCGTACGGTTCGTTCAACGTCTACGCGGCCGGCATGTACATCCAGACCGATTCGGGCGTCCGGTCGTGGCAGCGCTTCCTGGAGAACCAGGCGGCGTCGTTCGTCACGAACGGGCAGGTCAACTGGTCGGCGCTGAAGGACTCCAACGCGCTGTACCAGTGGATCTACTCCGGGTCGTTCGGCAAGGGGATCTGGATGAAGTTCGTCCGCGACGTGACGGGCCAGCAGGTGGTCGACGCGTACAAGGAGAGCCTGAGCCGGTCGATCGACGACTACGCGACGGCGGTCACCCAGTCGCCGCTCAAGGATTTCATGGAGGCGGCGAACCACGACGTGGCCAGCGGGCAGGAGATGCTGCTCTGGACGCGCGGCTCGAAGGTCTACCTCAAGTCGGGCACGCGCGACGTGGTGGAGATCCCCGACGCGACCTCGATCATCCGTCCGATCTGGCGCATCTGGTTCGGGCCGAACCCGATCCAGGTGCCCCTGCGGCGCGGCATGGTGAACAACATCGAGAACCTCGGCGGACCGGCCGCGGCCGCTCCGTAGCTTCGTTCTTTCCGAACCTTTCCCTCCGCTCCCTCCGCGGTTGGTCGGCGTGCTCTTCCGTCGGGCGGGAGGAGCCGGTAGGCTTGCGGGCCGTGGCGGGCGTGTGGCCGGCGGACGTCGTGGAACTGCTCGCGGAGCATCCGCCGATCGATCTGCACGCCGACACGCCGTCGTGGATGCGGCTCGGTTACGACTTCCTGCGCCGGCATCGGCCGCCGTTTCCCGGCGCGGCGCTGGGGTGGCATCTCGACCTGCCGCGGCTGCGGGAGGGGGGATTCGGCGGGGTATTGTTCGGTCTGGTGACGGCGCCGATCGGGCGGGGGGACCGTCCGGCGGCGGTGGAGCGGCAGATCGGGCTGGTGGAGCGGGCGGCGGCGGCGAGCGGCGGGGGGCTGGTGCGGGCGGCCGGTCCGGGCGGTTTCGCGGCGGCGGCGGGGCGGGGGGCGGTGGGGTACGGGTTCGGCCTGGAGGGGGCGCACGCGCTGGAGGGTTGTCTGGACCTGCTCGAGGGGTGGGCGCGGCGCGGGTTGCGCTATCTGACGGTGACGCACTTCTCGCGCAATCCGGCGGGCACGCCGCGGGTCGGGCTGGGGATGCGTCCGGACGGGGGGCTGACGGCGTGGGGGGCGGCGCTGGTCGAGGCGTGCGAGGCGTGCGGCGTGGTGCTCGACGTGGCGCACGCCTCGATCCGCACGCGGGACGGGGTGCTGGCGCGGGCGCGCCGGCCGGTGATCGTGTCGCACGCGGGCGTCGCGGCGGTGCATCCGATGTGGCGCAACCTCGACGACGCGGCGATCCGGGCGGTGGCCCGCGGCGGCGGGGTGGTCGGGGTGATCTTCGGCGCGCAGTTTCTCGGCGGCCGCACGGCGGACGTCGTCGCCGCGCACCTGGAGCATCTGTGGCGGGCGGGGGGCGAGGAGCTTCCGGCGCTGGGTTCCGACTGGGACGGCCTGATCTTCGTGCCGCGGGACCTGCGCGACCCGACGCAGATCGGCAACCTGGTGCGCGCGCTGCTCGACCGCCGCATCCCCCGGCGGGTGATCGGCCGGATCCTGTGCGGCAACGCGCGGCGGGTGTTCGACTAGCCGCGGGTCTTGAGGTATTCGCCGAACAGCCGGGCCTCGCCGTCGAGCAGGTCCCTGGCCCTGCCGTGGATCACGCGCTCGGCGATCGCGCCCAGGAGCGGGAACTTCACCTTGAGTTCGCCGGCGACGATGCGCCGGGTCTGCCCGCCGCCCGCATCGCGGAGTTCGATCGTCCCGGTGTTGGTCATCCGCTCCTGGACCCAGTCCTTGACCGGCACGTTGCGGAAGGTGAGCCGGCGGCTCGCCTTGTCCAGGGTCGATTCCTCGACCCACGCCATCGCCTCCGGCGGGACCTTCTTCGGGCCGACGCTCCGGATGATCGGCTTGAGCTGGTAGTGCACGCGGCGGCGGACGGTGTTGCCCTGGTCTTCGATCGAGAGCATCTCGATCCGGTCGACGTCCGGGTGGTGCTGCTGGAGGTATTCGTAGTAGCCCTTCTCCTGCATCACCCGCAGGACGGTGTCGGGGTCGGCGGGGAGGGTATGGACGATCTCGAACTGCATGGCGGTTGCTCCTTTCGCCGGTCGACCCGGGCGGGGTCGGCCGCACGGGGGGTTCATAGCACGAGTCGCCCGGCGGCCCCAGTCCGGGGAGGGATCGCCGACGACCACGACCACGACCACGACCACGCCGAGGAGCGGGGAGGGTCAGGCGGCGGTGTCGTCGGCGAGCAGGCGGCGCAGGGCGCGGGCGTCGTGGACGGCGTTGCCGCGGAAGTGGTTGTTGAAGAACGCCAGGGTCGTGCCGGCCTTCGCGTCGAGCCGTCGCAGGCGATCGCGCCATTCGGCGAGTTCGGCGGGCGAGTAGCGGTAGTCGTAGCGTTCCGCGGGATCCTCGTGCTCGTACCACTTCGCCGCGTTGCGGCCGTGGAAGCGGACGTAGCCGGGCGGGGCGGGGACCCACAGCACGGGGGGGACGAGCTGGGGGAGGTCGGGCTGGTCGACGCAGCAGAAGCCGACGCCGATCGCTCGGAGCCAGCGGCGGACCTCGTTGCGGATCCAGGCCCGGTGGCGGAACTCGAAGACGAGCGGCAGGTCGGCCAGCCGTTCGCGGAGGCGTTCGAGGTGTTGGCGGGCGGCGCGGTCGGGGTGCAGGGACTGGGGGAACTGTCCGAGGACGGCCAGCAGGCGGCCGTGGTCGATGAGCGGCCGGAGCGCCTCGCGGAAGGCCTGGTAGGCGGTTTCGTCGGCGTCGCGGGCGTGGGTCATCGAGCCGTGCAGTTTGAGGGTGAAGCCGAAGCCGGCGGGGGTGCGGCGGACGAGGCTCGCCAGGGTCCGGGCGTCGGGCATGCCGTAGTAGGTGTAGTTGAGTTCGACGATGTCGAATTCCTCGGCGTAGCGTTCGAGGAAGCGGCGGCGGGGCAGGTCGTGGGGGTAGAGGACGTCCCGCCAGTCGTCGTAGCCGAAGCCGCTGGTGCCGATGTGGACCGCCATCGTCATCCGTTTCCCCCCGGCGGGTGGAACGGTATACAGTCGCGGGGGCGGGGGCAACGGGCGGCGGGTGGCGGTGTGAGGGCGCGGGTGGAGAGGACGGGCGGAGGCGGGAGTTGCGGCGGGGCCGCGGCGCCGGCGCGGCGTGGCGGCGAGCGGTGGACGGTGTTGGAGGTCGTGGCGTGGATTGCCGGCGACCTGGCGCGGCGCGGCGTGTCGTCTCCGCGGTTGGACGCCGAGCTGCTCGTGGCCCACGCGCTCGGCACGAACCGCGTGGGGTTGTACGTGCGGCACGACGCGCCGCTGACGGAGGCCGAGCGGGCGGCGGTGCGCGAGGTGTTGCGGCGGCGGCGGGCGGGCGAGCCGGTGGCCTACATCATCGGCCACCGGGAGTTCTGGAGCATCGATCTGCGCGTGGACCGGCGGGTGCTGGTGCCGCGGCCGGAGACCGAGGTGCTGGTGGAGGAGGCGCTGGCGGCGCTGGCCGACGAGGCGGCGGCGTGGCGGGTGGTCGATGTCGGGACGGGCTGCGGGGCGATCGCGGCGGCGGTGGCGAAGCACCGCCCGGCGTCGCGCGTGACGGCGCTGGACGTGTCGGCGGGGGCGCTGGCGGTGGCGCGGGAGAACGCGGCGCGGCTCGGGCTGGCGGAGCGGATCGAGCTGTGCGAGGCGGAGGGGGCGGCGTGGCTGGCGGCGCGGCCGTCGTCGTTCGACGCGGTGCTGGCGAATCTGCCGTACGTGGCGACCGGCGAACTGGCCGGCCTGCAGGTGGAGGTGCGGGAGTACGAGCCGCGCGGGGCGCTGGACGGCGGTCCCGACGGCCTGCGCGAGATCCGCCGCGTGGTCCCGGCGGCGGCGGCGGCCCTGCGTCCGGGCGGGTTCCTCGGGCTGGAGATCGGCGCGGACCAGGGCGAGGCGGTGGCGGCGCTGTGCGCGGCCGCCGGGCTGGTCGCCCCGGCGGTGCGCCGGGACTACGCGGGGCTGTGCCGCGTGGTGACGGCCCGGCGGGGTGCGTGATGCGGGGGCGGGTCGCGGCGTGCGGACTGGCGGCCTGGGCGACGCTGCTCGCGGCGTCGCCCGCGGGGGCGTGGGAGGCGGAGTGGCAGGCGGGGCCCGAGGCGGGCGGCGGTTTCGTGCTCGACGACGACGGGGCCGTCGGCGAGGGGATCGCGTGGCTGGCGTTCGGCGCCGACGTGCAGCTCCTCCGTTCGATCAGTCGCGACCCGGGTCTCGGCTTCGCCCTGCGCGTCGGGACGCGCGACTTCGTCGACCTGGCGGTGCTGGCCGGGCTGGAGGGGCTGTTGCCGGTCTTCGACGCCTTCCCGATCGTCCTCTCCGCCGGCGCGGGGCTCGACGCGCTGACCGCGGAGGGGCTGTGGTACGCGCGGTTCTGGTGGGGGGCGCGCAGCCACAACCAGCTCTCGCCGTACGCGGTCGCCTTCGGGGTCTTCGTCGAGTACCAGCGGAGGATCGACGGCAGCCGGGAGCCGATGCTGTTGTTCGGCGGGACGATCGACGGGTTCGCGCTGCTCTGGCCGTTCCTGTGGCTCTACGAGTGGTTGGTCGTGGACCAGGGTCCGGCGGTGGTGTAGGGTGGGGTGCCGCATGGGTCTGGACCTGCTGATCGTGGATGCGCACGGGAGGGATCGCGAGGGGATCGCGTCCTTCTTCGAGCGGCAGGGGCATCGGGTGACGGCGACCGACGACGCCCGCGAGGGCCAGGCGCTGGTGCGCGAGCGGTTCTTCCCGCTGGTGCTGGTGGATGTCGACGTCGAGCCGTGGGGCGGGCTGGAGTTCGTGACGTTCGTGCGCGGCCAGTCGCCGCGCTCGGAGGTGGTGCTGCTGACGGTGCGTCGGGCGTGGGACGTGGCGGTGGGGGGTTATCGGCGCGGGGCGGCGGAGGTGGTGTTCAAGGACCAGAGCGAGGCGCCGCGGCTGACGGAGCTGGTCGAGCGGGTGGCGCGGCGCTGGGCGGGCGACCGGGCGGGGGTGGAGAACCTGGCGGCGGAGGCGAAGCAGCTGCTGGACGAGATGCTGGCCCGGATGCTCGACATGTCGCAGTACGTCCCGGCGACGCAGAGTCGCCTGGAGACGATGCCGCAGGGCAGCGTGCGGGTGGCGGTGGTCGACCACGAGCCGCAGGTCCAGCAGGCGATCGCCGCGGCGGCGGTCGCCAGCCGCGGTTCGGCGGCGGCGTTCGAGGTGACGGCGCTGCCCAGCGGCGGGGCGGCGCTGGACGCGCTGTCCGGCGCCCCGCCCGACGTGCTGGTGACCCGCGACGACCTGTTCGACCTGCCCGGGACGACGCTGGTGGCCGGGCTGGCCGAGCGGTCGCCGGAGCTGCTGGCGGTGGTCTACGGGGCGGCCGAGGGCGGGGGGGCGCAGGCGACGATCTACGAGGAAGGGCACGCCGTGCGGACCGTGCGGCCGCTGGCCGACCCGGCGCCGCTGGTGCGCGAGGTGTGCACGCTGGTGGAGCGGGCGGCGGCGTCGGTGGCCCGTCGCCGGCTGATGGACCTGTTCCGGCTCGAGCATTCGGACCTGCTGCGGCGCTACGGCCTGCTGCGCGGCCGGCTCGACGAGGAAGCGCGGGTCCGCGGCGGCGGCTGAGGCCGCGCGACCGGCGCGCGACCTTGCCGGTTGCAGGCCGGGGTCGCGCGTGGCATCATCCGGCGGACTGCGGGGAGGGAGGCGACCGATGCCCGACCGTCAGGAGATCCTCAAGGGCGCCGATCCGACGCTGGCGCAGGCGGGGCGCGCGGCCCTGGAGGTCTGCCTGGCCGCCCGGCCGGAGGACGTGGTGACCTTCGTCGCCGACGAGGGCTGCCTGTCCGTCATCGCCGCGATGCTGCAGGCCGCCGAGGCGATGGGGCTGCGGAACCAGGCCTTCCTGCTCGAACGATGGGGCAAGCGGCCGCTCGGCCGTTTTCCCAGCGAGGTGTTCGCGGCGTTCGAGAAGTCGCAGATCACCGCGCTCGCCGTGGCGCCGCTGGCGGGCGAGCTCAAGGCCCGGCTCCAGCTCCTGGAACTCGTGCCGAAGCTCCAGTTGCGCCACGCCCACCTGATCCGCGTCGGGGCCGAGGCGTTCCGGGTGGGGATGCGGGCCGACTACCGGGCGGTCGATGCGCTCCAGGATCGGCTGCTCGCGGTGCTGCCCACGGCGGCGCGCGTGCATGTCACTTCGCCCGGCGGCACGTCGCTCGAGGTGACCTTCGACCCCAACCACCGCTGGGTCAAGTCCAACGGTCTGATCCGTCCGGGCAAGTGGCAGAACCTGCCGTCGGGCCAGGTCTACACCTGTCCGGCGACCGTCGACGGCGTGTACGTGGTGGACAAGACGATCGGCGACTGGTTCGCCGCGAAGTACCCCGACCTGTCCGCCTACCCGGTGACGCTCGAATTCGCGGGGGGCCGGCTGCGCGACGTGCGTTCGGACAACGCGACGCTGGCGCGCGAGCTGTTCCTGTTCGTGCGCAGCAACGAGAACGGCGATCGGGTGGGCGAGTTCGGTGTCGGCACCAACCCGTGGCTGCACTTCATCAGCGGCGAGCACACGTTCGACGAGAACGTCCCCGGCGTGCACCTGGCCCTGGGCGACCCGTTCGGCGCGGAGACGGGGGCGACCTGGACGTCCAAGACGCGGGTCTCGGTGATCGGCACGCGGATGTCGATCGAGGCCGACGGGCGGTTGTTGATGGACCAGGGGGTCTACGTGCCCGAAATCCTGGGCGACATGCGTGTCTCGGTGGGGGAGCCCGCGGCCGGCGGGTGAATACCGTTTCCGGGGAGCGGGTCGAAACGGCCGTTCGGACCGGTCGCGTCGGGCGGCCGGTCGCGGAGGTGGGCATGCTGACAGGGAAATCGCGCATCTTCCTGCTCCTCGCGGCGTCGGGTGTCCTGGGGTATGCGATGCCGGCGGCGGCCGACGGTGCGGAGGCGGAGGCGCGGGTTCGCGAGGCGAACGACCGGCTGCGCGAGTTGTTGCGCGAGGCGCCCGACTCCGCCGAGGTCGGCCAGCTCGTCGATGGACTGCTCGACTACGAGGGGCTGGCGCAGCGGGCGCTGGTCAACCACTGGGGCCGGCTGACGCAGGCGCAGAAGGACGAGTTCCTCTCGTTGTTCAAGGCGCTGGTCGCCAAGAGCTACCGCGACAACCTCAAGGAGACCCTCGACAACATCGCCATCGATTTCCTCGGCTGGGAGCAGACCTCGGCCGGCTCCGTGGTGGTCAAGACCCGGGTGCGCAAGCTGCAGACCCGGCGCAACCGGCGGGCCGAGATCGACATCCACTACGAGATGCACCTGGTGTCGGGCAACTGGAGGATGATCGACGTCACGACCAACGGCGTCAGTCTCGTCCAGTCCTACCGCGACCAGTTCAACAACATCATCGGCCAGGCGCAGACGTTCGAGGCGGGCTGGAGCGACCTGATCGGCCGGATGCGCCGCAAGCTGGAGAGCGAGTAGGTCGGCCGGGCGCGGCGTTCGAGGCGGAGCCGCGCCCGGCGGTCGTGCGGCGCGGGGGTGTTTCGCCGTCAGGGTGCGCCGAGCTGGCGGGCCAGTTCCTCGGCGGCCGGGTGGCCGGGGAAGCGCTGGCGGATGAACTCGAGCTGTCGGGCGGCCTCGGCGGTCTTGCCGGCGAGGAACAGGATACGGGCCAGTTCGAGGCGTGTTTCGGGGTGTCCGGGGACGAGGGCGACGGCCTGGAACTGGAGCGTCTCGGCGCGGGCGAGGTCGCCGGCGGCGCGGGCCAGTCGGGCCTGGCCTTCGAGTCCGTCGGGGGCCTGGGGGTCGATCGTCGCCGCCTGGCGGTAGTACTGTTCGGCGGCGGCCGGATCGCCGCGCGCCTCGGCGACGCGGCCCAGTCCGGCGCGCGCCTCGGCGAACGACGGGTCGGCCTCGACCGCTTCCTGGAAGCGGGCGGCGGCCTGGTCGAGGTTGCCGGCGGCGAGGTCGATCCGGCCGAGGGTGGCGAGGGCGTCGGCCCAGCCCGGCCGGCGGCGCAGCGCCTCTTCGGCGGCGGCGCGGGCCGCGGCGAGGTCGCCGGCGGCGAGGCGGGCGGTGGCGAGTTGCAGGTGGGCGTTGGCCCAGGCCGGGTCGAGTTCCGCGGCGCGGCGCAGCGCCGCGACCGCCTCGTCCGCGCGGCCCCATTCGAGCTGGAGCATTCCGATCTGCAGCGGCGGTTCGGCGGCGGACGGTTCGAGTCGCGCGGCCTGATCGAACAGCGCCAGCGCGTCGCTCGGCGCGCCGTGCCAGCGGGCGACGACGCCGAGTCGCAACGGGGGGAGGTACCAGGTCGGGTCGGCGGCGGCGGCGAGCTGGTAGGCCTGGCGCGCGTCTTCGACTTCGCCGAGGGTGAAGAGGGTTTCGCCGAGGGCGAGCCGGGCGCAGGCCCAGTCCGGGCGGGCGTCGGCGGCGCGTTGCGCGGGGGCGCGGGCCTCGGCGGCGCGTCCGTCGCCGAGGGCGGCCATGGCGAGGGCGAGGTCGGCCTCGGCGGCGGCGTCGGGGGGGAGGGTTCCGTCGGCTGCGGCGTTGCGGAAGGCCTGGGCGGCGCGCCGCCATCGTTCGGTCGAGACGCGTTCGGCGCGGCAGGCGGCGACGGTGGCGCGGGCTTCGGCGAGGGTGGGGCCTTGGTCGGCGGGTTCGGCGGGTTCGGTGCGCGGGCCGCAGGCCGCCAGGCACGCCGCGAGCAGGGCCGGGAGGTGGGCGAAACGCATCGTCTCTCCTTTCCTTCCGGGCCCGGGGTGTAGCGTATTCGCGCGGGTGCGCGCAACGTCGAATTCGACCCTCGATCCCCCTTGCGAGGGATGGGGTGGTTCCGTATCATCGGCCCCTGCCGAGGGTGCGGGCCGCGGAAACCGACCGTTTTTCGAGGGATCGCACCGCGCGTGTCGCCGAAGGAGGTTCGCGATGGCTACCCAACTTTCTGAGCTGCTGTCCTCTCTGCTGCAGGCGCCGGGCGACGAGTCGGTGCTGGCGGCGGTGTGCGAGCGGGTGGCGGCGGGGCCGGGGGCCGAGGAGGCGGGGGAGGCGCTCGCGCGGGTCGACGCGCTGGTGGCGGAACTGGGCAAGGCGGGGCGGTGGAGCGAGGCGGTGGCGGTGCTCGAGGCGTTGTTGCCGCTGGCGGAGCGGTCGCGGCGGGTCGAGCTGCTGGTGGCGCAGGGGCGGATCGAGGAGGAATCGTTCTACGACGTGAAGAAGGCGCTGGCGACCTACCGCAAGGCGCTCGAGATCGAGTCCGACCATCCCGGGGCGGCGGAGGCGGTGCAGCGGCTGGAGCAGGTGGCGGCGGAGTGGAAGCGGATCGTCGAGCGGTTCGAGGAGGAGGCGGTGGCGGAGACGGAGCCGGCGCTCAAGAGCCAGCTCTACCTGCGGGTGGCGGGGCTGGTCGAGTCGTTCGGCGGGAAGGCGAAGGAGCGGACGCCGGCGGTGCTCGGGCATCTGCAGAACGCGTTGCGGGCCAATCCGTCGAACCACGCGGCGGTGCAGATGCTGATCCGGGTGATGGGGCGGGCCAAGCGGCTGGACGACCTGGCGCCGCAGCTCGTGCAGTTGGCGGGCGAGGCGAAGGCGCGGGAGGAGAAGGTCGCGCTGCTGACCGAGGCGGCCAAGACCTACGTGCGGCTCGAGCAGCCGGACAAGGCGGCCCGGCTGTACCAGGAGGTGTTGTCGCTCGTGCCGGCGCACAGCACGGCCCTGTCGTTCCTGGTCGATTACTACAACACCACCGGCGACGCCGACCGTCTCGTGGCGTTGTACGAGGAGATGCTCAAGGCGCGGCCGAAGGGCGAGTCGGAGGTCGAGCTGCTGTTCCAGATCGGGATGGTGCACTGGCGGATGCGCAACGACCCGCGGACGGCGGAGGAGTACTTCCGGCGCATCCGCAAGACGCGGCCGGCGCACCCGGCGGCGTTGAACTTCTACCGTTCGTTCTGCCGGGAGGCGGGGGACGACAACCGCCTGTTGCAGATCCTGCTCGAGGCGCAGCGCGCGGCGGAGCACGACGACGAGCGGGTGAAGTACCTGCTGGAGATTGCGGAGCTGGCCGAGCAGCGGCTGCAGAACGACGAGCGGGCGATCGAGGCGTACAAGGGGGTGCTCAAGCTGCGGCCGGGCGATCGCGTCGCCGCCGAGCAGCTCAAGCGGCTGTACGCCAAGACGCAGAAGTGGAACGCGCTGATCGACATCTACAAGGCCGAGCTGGCCGCGCTCGAGGCAGGGGACGTCGCGGGGCGCACGGCGGTGCTGGAGCAGATGGTCGCGATCTACCGCGACTCCCTGCGTTCCGAGATGATGGTGATCAAGACCTGGCTCCAGGTGCTGGAGCTCGACCCGACCCACGCCGGGGCGTTCCAGGCGCTGCGGGAGATCTTCACGCAGGCCGGCCGCTGGAACGATCTGATCGCGCTGCTCACGCGGCGCGCCGAGGCGACGGCGGAGCGGGACGAGAAGATCGCGCTGTACCGCGAGAGCGCCGCGATCTGGATGCAGCGGCTGAACAACCTCAACAACGCGGTCAAGCCGCTGGAGATGATCCGCCGGCTCGACCCGCGCGACGCCGAGACCAACGGCCTGCTCAAGGAGATCTACGGCAAGCGCCGCGCCTTCCCCGAGCTGTACGCGCTGCTGCTCGACGAGCTGCCCGGCGTGCCTGCCGAGCAGCGGGTCGAGCACCTGACGCAGATCGCGCAGCTCGCCGGCGAGCGGCTCGACAAGCGGGAGGAGGCGATCCGGCTCTGGTGGGAGATCCTGGAGTTCGAGCCGGGGCGGGCGGAGGTGTACGACACGATCGAGCGGCTGGCGGAGCGGGCCAAGGACTTCGAGGAAGTGGCGCGGGTGGTCCGCAAGCGGATCGAGCACGAGACGACGGACCAGGGTCGGGTGCAGTTGCTGGGCAAGCTGGCCGCCCTGTACCAGGAGCGCCTGCGCGACCCGAAGCGAGCCGCCGCGACGTACCAGGAGATCCTCGCGGTGCAGCCCGGGCACCCCAAGGCGATCCGGATGCTCAAGGAGTCGTTCCTGGCGGCCGGCGACTTCCCGGCCCTGGAGCGGCTGTACGAGTCGCAGAACGACTGGGAGGGACTGGTCGAGAGCCTGGGGATTGCGGCGGATCGCACGGACGACCGGGCGTTGCGGGTCGAGCTGTCGTTCAAGGCCGCGCGGATCTACGAGGAGCGGATCGGGCAGCCGGAGCGGGCGTTCCGGGCCTACGAGCGGGTGTTGGAGGTCGAGCCGCAGAATCGGGCGGCGGCCGAGGCGCTGGCGCGGATCTACGAGGGGCAAGAGGACTGGAAGGCGCTGGCGCGCGTGCTCGCGGTGTTGGCCGGCCTGGCGCGCGACGGGGAGGAGCAGCTGCCGCTGGCCCGTCGCTTGCGCGAGCTGTACGCCGAGCGGTTGCACGAGCCGGCGCGGGCCTTCGAGTGGGCGCGGCAGTGCTACGAGCTGGCGCCGACCGACCCGGACGTCCTGGCCGCGCTCGAGCGGCACGCCGAGGAGCTGCGGGCGTTCGAGGACCTGCTGCGGCTGTTCGAGAAGCGCCTGCCCGCGGCGCAGGGGGAGGAGCGGGTCGAGTTGCTGCGCCGCATCGCCGGCATCTAGGCCTCGCGGATCGGCGACATCGATGCGGCGATCGAGGCCTACCGCAAGGTGTTGCGCGAGCGGCCCGGCGTGGTCGAGGCCGTGCAGTCGCTCGAGCACCTGTTGCAGTCGTCGGGGAAGCTCGAGCTGCTGGCGTCGTTCTATCGCGAGCGGCTGGAGGAGACCGAGGACGCGGCGGCCCGCCTGGCCTGGCTGGTGAAGCTCGCCGGGCTCCTGGACGAGGGGCTCGACCGCACCGACGAGGCGGTCGCGACGTGGCGGCAGGTGCTGGACCTCGATCCCGACCACGCCGGGGCGCTCGACGCCCTGGAGCGGATCTACCAGGCGACGAACCGGCCGGCCGAGCTGGCGACGGTGCTGGAGCGGAAGCGGGCGCTGGCGGGCAGCGGTCCGGCGCGGACGGAGCTGACCTTCCGTCTCGGCCAGCTCTTCGCCGGTCCGCTCGAGCAGGAGGCGCAGGCGGTCCGGGCGTTCCGCGAGGTGTTGGAGGCGGACCCCGGTCACGCCGCGGCGGTCGCGGCGCTGGAGAAGTACCTGGGGAAGCCCGAGCACCGGGTCGAGGTGGCGCGCTTCCTCGAGCCGCACTATCTCGGATCGAACAATTTCCCGAAGCTGGCCTGGGCGCTGCAGATCATCATCGAGGGGACGGCGGCCGGGCCGGAGCGCCTGGAACTGATGCGGCGTCTGGCGCGCGTCTACGAGGAGGCGCTGGCCGACCCGGAGGCGGCGTTCCTGACGATTTCCGAGGCGGTGCGGGAGAATCCGACCGAGGAGGCGCTGTGGGACGACCTGGACCGCCTGGCGGCGGCGGTCAACGACCGGGCGGCGCAGGTCCAGCGGCTCGAGGAGGTGTACGACTCCGGCCGGCTCGGCGACGACGCGCAACTCCGGCTGGCCCGCCGACTCGCGGTGTTGTGCGGCGAGACCTTGGGGGAGCGGAAGCGCGCGGAGCGGTACCACCGGTTGATCCTGGAGCGCGACGCGGACGACGCGGCGTCGTTCGCGGCGCTCGACGCGCTGCTCAAGGCCGAGGAGCGGTACGGGGATCTGGCGCAGGTGTTGCGGGCGCGGGCCGACCGGGCGACGCAGGCGGCGGTGCGGGTCGAGATGCTCCAGCAGCTCGCGTTCCTGCTCGAGGACCTGCTGGAGCGGCCGGACGAGGCGACGGCGACGTACCGGGAGATCCGGGAGATCCAGCCCGACAACGAGGTCGCGATCCGGGCGCTCGAGCGGCTGTACCAGGGGCAGGGGCAATGGGAACGGCTGGTCGAGCTGCTCGAGGGGACGCTGCCGGTGGTGCGTTTCGAGGACGAGCTGGACCGGCGGCTGCGCATCGCGGAGCTGCGCGAGCAGCGGCTGGGCCAGCCCGCCGCGGCGCTCGACGACTACCGCCTGATCCTGTCGCGCCGGCCCGACGACGCCCGCGTGTTGCAGGCGCTGGAGCGGCTGCTGGCGGACCGGACGTTGCGGCAGGAGGTGGCCGACCTGCTGGCGCCGCTGCACGAGCGTTCGGGGCGCTACGCCGACCTGGTGCGCGTGCTGCTGGTGAAGCTCGAGGCGGCGGCGACCCCTGCGGACAAGGTGCTGGTCTGGACGCGCATCGCGCAGATCCGGGAGGACGCGCTGGCCGATCTCGACGGGGCGTTCGAGGCGTACTCGCAGGCTGCCGAGGCGGACCCGACCGACCCGGAGCCGCGGGCGCAGCTGGCGCGGATCGCCGATGCGCAGGGGCTGCACGGGTTGTACGCCGACGTGCTGGAGGGGCTGCTCGGCAAGCTGGGCGACGACCTTGCGCTGCGCGCCGAGCTGCTCGGCCGGCTGGCGGCGCTGTACGACCGCGCGCTGAACGATCCGGACAAGGCGGAGCAGGCCTATCGCCGGTGGCTCGACGTCGACCGCGACGACCCCGCGATTGCCGTCCCGGCGGCGCAGGCGCTGGAGCGGCTGCTGGCGGCGCGCGAGCGCTACGCGGACCTGGTCGAGGTGCTGCGGATCCAGGCGCGGTTCGCGGAGACGGCGGAGCGGCGCGTGGAGCTGCTGCGGCGCGTGGCGGAGATCCAGGAGTCGTTCCTGGGCGACGGCGCGGCCGCGCTGGCCACGGTGGAGGAGATCGACGAGGTCGCGCCGCAGGAGCCCGACAACCTGCGGGCGTTGGAGCGGCTGTACCACCAGGCCGGGCAGTGGGCGAAGCTGGTCGAGGTGCTCCGCCGCCGCTCGGCGCTTGCCGCCGACCCGCAGGAACGGCGGAGCATCGCCTACCGCATCGCCGAGCTGCTGGAGGAGCGGCTGTCCGATCGCGACGAGGCGATCGTGACGTACCAGGGGATTCTGGCCGAGGCGCCGGGCGAGGTGCCGGCGGTGCGGGCGTTGATCCGGTTGTTCCAGGCGGCCGCGCAGTGGTCCGACCTGCTCGATAGCCTGCGGCGGATGCTGGAGTTGACGGCCGACCCGGCGGAGCAGGTCGCGCTGCTGTGCGCGATGGGCGACGTGCAGCGCGAGCGGACGAAGGACCTGCCGGAGGCGGTCGAGTCGTACCGGCGGGCGCTGGAGCGGGACGGCCAGAACGCCGCCGCCCGGGGGGCGTTGGAGCAGCTCACCGCGGAGCCGGACGTCCGTCTGGCCGCGGCGCGGATCCTGATCGGGGTGTACGAGCGGGAGGCGAACTTCGGGCGCCTGCTCGAGATGCTGGACATCGAGACGGCGGAGGCGGAGGACGACGGCCGGCGGATCGCGGCGCTCCGGCGCGCGGCGGAGGTCGCCGAGGTGGGGTTGGGCGACCTAAGGCGCGCCTTCGGCTACGCCGGGCAGGCGTTCCGCTGGATGGCCGGAACGCCGGAGGCGGGGGCGGCGGTGGCCGAGTTGGAGCGCCTGGCGGGGGCGACGGGCGACACCGCGGCGCTGGCCGCGCTGTACCGGGAGGTCGCGCCCGACCTGCTCGACCTCGGCCTGCAGACCACGGTCTATCTCCGCGTGGCCGACCTGGCGCGGCAGGCGGCGCAGTACGAGACGGCGGTCGAGTACTACACGAAGGTGCTGGACAACGATCCGGCCAACGCCGGCGCCCTCGACGCGCTCGAACAGGTCTATGCCGCCACCGAGCGTTGGTCCGACCTGCTCGAGATCCTGCGGCGCAAGGGGGACTTGACGCAGGTCGCGGGCGAGAAGGTCGCGCTGCTGCTGCAGCAGGGGCGGTTGTGCGAGCAGCAGCTGGAGGACCGGTCGACGGCCGTCGCCTGCTACGAGGCGGTGCTCGAGCTGGACGGGCGGAACGCCGAGGCGACGGCGGCGCTGGAGCGGCTGTACGCCGAGGCGGAGCGCTGGTCGGCGCTGGTCGCGCTGCTCGAGCGGCAGCTCGAGTGGCCGGGCGCGGACGTGCTGGCGCTCCGGCAGCGCGCCGCGGACACGGTGCTGGAGAAGCTGGGGGACGCGCCGCGCGCCTTCGAGCACTACCGGGCCGCGCTGGAGGCGAACCCGAACTACGGACCGACGATCGAGCGGCTCGAGGCGCTGTTGCGGGGGGGCGACCATCGCGCCGAGGCGGCGAGCGTGCTGGAGGAGGTGTACCGGCGGCGGATGGAGCTGGAGAAGCTCGTGGAGGTGCTGCTGGTGCGCCACGAGCTGCAGGAGTCGCCCGAGGAGCGCAAGCAGACGCTGCGGCAGGTCGGGCAGCTCTACGAGGAGCAACTGGAGAACCTGGACCAGGCGCTGGAGACGTACGGCCGGCTGTTCCGCGAGGACATCGAGGACGGCGAGGCGCGGGAGCTGGTGGAGCGGTTGGCGGGGGTGATGGGGGCCTGGCCGCGGCTGGCCAACCTGTACGAGGCGATCCTCAAGGAGACGGAGGTCGACACGCAGGCGACCGCGGCGCTGGCGTTCCGGCTGGGCGAGGTGGCCGAGGAGCGGTTGCGCGATTACCCGCGGGCCCGGGAGGCGTACCGGCGGGCGCACGCGTTCGACCCGAGCAACGCGCAGGCGTTGGCGGCGCTGGAGCGGGTGTTCGCGGCGACCGAGGACTGGGCCGCGCTGCTCGACCTGCTGCGTCAGGTCGCCGATGCGACCTACGACCCGGCGGCGCGCAAGACGCTGTTGTTCCGCATGGCGGCGATCCTGGAGGAGAAGCAGGAGAACCGCTCCCGGGCGATCGAGGTCTACGTCGAGGTGCTGGACGTGGACCCGGCGGACGCCCAGGCGATCGCCGCGCTGGATCGCCTGTACTACTACGAGAAGCGCTGGAACGACCTGGCCGACCTGCTGCTGCGCCGGATCGAGCAGACCGCGGACGTACGTTCCGGAAACGCCCTCCGCTACCGCCTCGCGATGCTGTACCAGGAGCAGTTGGCGGACGTGGAACGCGCGGTGTCGACGCTGGAGGAGATCCTGCGGCTCGATCCGACGTTCCGCGAGGCGATCTCGGCGATGGAGTCGCTGCTGGCGGACCCCGACCAGCGCTTCCGCGTCGCCCAGTCGCTCGTGCCGGTCTACCAGCAGCTCGACGACTGGGAGAGCCTGGTCCAGGTGTACCAGGTCGAGCTGGAGGCGTTGCAGGACCCGACCGAGCGGATCCTGCGCTGGCTGGAGATCGCGCGGTTGTACGAGGCGAAGGGGAACGACCCGCGCAGCGCCTTCCGGGCCTACGCCGCGGCGTTCGCCGAGGACCCGACCGACCAGGGGGTGCTGGAGCAGCTCCAGCGGCTGGCGACGGCGCTGGGGGCGTGGGCGGAGTTCGTCGCGGCGCTGGAGGCCGGGCTGCAGAAGCTCGACGACGGCGCGCTGAAGGCCGACCTCCTGCGGCAGATCGCGCGCACGCTGGACCGGCGGCTCGGCGACTTCCGCGGCGCGGTGGCGGCCTACGAGCGGCTGCTCCAGCTCGAGCCGGGCGACCTCGAGGCGGTCGACGGCCTGGACGCGCTGTTGACGCTGCTGGCCGAATGGAACCGGCTGGTCGAGGTGCTGGACCTGCGAGCCGAGATGGTCGGCGACCCGGCGCAGCAGAAGGCGGTGCGCCAGCGGCAGGGCGAGATCTGCGAGGAGCAGCTCGGCCGCCTCGACGACGCGATCGGCTTCTACCGCAAGGCGCTCGACCTCGACGAGACCGACCTGCGGCTCTACGAGTCGCTGGCCGGGCTGTTCGAGCGCCGGGAGCGGTGGGGCGAGCTGGTCGAGCTGCTGGAGCGCAAGCTGACCGTGCTCCAGGACCCGGCGGGGCGCCGGGAGATGTTGGCGCGCATCGCGCGGACGCAGCGCGAGCGGCTGCAGAACGGCGGCGCGGCGGTCCAGAGCTGGCGCGCGCTGCTCGAGGAGGCGCCCGCCGACCGCGAGGCGCTCGACGCGCTGGACGCGCTGCTGGAGGCCGACGGGGCGTGGTACGACCTGGTCGACATCCTCCGCCGCAAGCTCGACGTCGCGGCGAACGACGTCGAGCGGCTCGCGCTCCGGCTGCGCCTGGGGCGGATCGCGCGGGAAAAGATCGAGGACCTCACCGCCGCGATCGAACACTACGAGCAGGCGCTGGCGCTGGCGCCGGACAACGCCGAGGCGATCGGGGCGCTGCGGGCGATCGCGGAGGACGAGGAGCACCGCTTCCGCGTGTTCGAGATCCTGGAGCCGGCCCTGCGGCACCGCGGCCGCTGGCAGGACCTGCTGGAGCTGCGCGAGCTGCGGCTAACGGCGATCGAGGATCCGGCGGCGCGCGTCGAGGAGCTGGCGGCGATCGCCGACCTCCTCGAACGGGCCCTCGGGCGACCGGCGGAGGCGTTCGAGGCGCACCTGCGCGCGGTGCGCGAGGAGGCGGCCTCGCCGGCCGCGATCGAGGCGGCCCAGCGGCTGGCCGAGCAGCTCGGGAAGTGGGGCGACCTCTGCGAGGCGCTCGGCGTGAAGGCCAAGGCGACGTCCGACGCGCAGGCCGGGGCGGCGTTGTGGATGCTGGCCGGCGGGATGGCCGAGGCGCGGCTCGACGATGTGGACCGCGCCGTCGCCGCCTACCGCGCCGCGCTCGACACCGGCGCCGCCGAGGCCGAAGCGCTCGAGGCGCTCGACCGGCTGTACACGCGGCTCGAGCGGTGGGACGAGCTGGTCGAGGTGCTGGAGCGGAAGCTGGCCGCGGCGTCCGACCCGGAGGAGCAGAGCCGGATCGAGCTGCGGCTCGGCCGGCTGCGGCTGGAGCGCTACGAGGACGTCGGGGGGACGATCGCCGCGATGCGCGCGGTGCTCGAACGGACACCCCAGGACATCGAGGCGACCCGGCTGCTCGAGTCGTTGTGGGACCGGACCGACCATCTGCCCGTGCTGCTGGAGATCCTCGGGCCGGTCTACCGCGCGCGGGGCGAGTTCCGCAGCCTGCTGCAGTTGATGGAACTGCGGGTCCGGGCGATGCCGGAGGACGGCGAGCGGGGGGCGATGCTGCGCGAGATGGCCGAGCTGGCGGAGGAGCAGCTGCACGACCCGAGCCGGGCCTTCGACTGCCTGGCGCGGGCGTTCGAGGCGCGGCCCGACGAGCCCGGGCTGCTGGAGGAGGTGGAGCGGCTGGGCGAGGTGCTGGGCGCCTTCCCGCAGCTGATCGAGCTCGGGGCCCGCGCGGCCGAGCGGCTGGACGACACCGCGATGCGGACGGCGCTGCTGCTGCGCTGCGCCCGCTGGGCCTCGCGCACCGGCGACGACGCTCGCGCCGTCGAGTTCCACCGGGCGCTGCTGGCGCTGGAGCCGGAGCACGAGGAGTCGCTGCGCGAACTCCAGGAGCTGCTCGAGCGGCTCGGGCGCCATGCCGAGCTGGCGGACGTCGTCGAACGGCGGGCGGCGGCGGCCTACGACCTGGAGCAGAAGAAGCGGCTGTATCGCGCGCTGGCCGGGATCGCCGTGGAACGGCTGGGCGACCTCCGGCGGGCGGCCGCCGCCTACGACCGACTGCTCGAGCACGACGAGTCGGACCTCGAGGCGCTGGACGCGGCGATCGGCCTGCGGGAACGGCTCGAGGAGTGGCCGACGCTGGCCGAGCTGCTGGCGCGCCGGCTGCAGGCGACCACCGATCCGGGCCAGGCCAACGCGCTCCGCAAGCGCCTGGCGGCGCTGCTCCTCGGGCCGCTCGACCGCGCCGAAGAGGGTCTGGCCACGCTCAAGGAGATCCTCGGCGACCAGCCGGAGGATCCCGACGCGATCGGGACGCTCGAGGACTACTACGTCCGGCACGAGCGGTGGAACGACCTGCGGGACCTGCTGCGGGACCGCCTGGACCGGAGCCAGGAGCCCGCCGCGCGGCTGGCGCTGCTGGAACGGCTCGCCGACCTGGCGGAGACCCGGCTCGAGGCGCCCGAGGAGGCGCTGGACTTCGCGCTGCAGATGCTCGACGTCGAGCGGACGCACGGGCCGGGGCGGGCGCGGGTCGAGCGGCTGCTCGGGTCGCTCCAGCGCTGGGACGACCTGGTGCTGCAGTTCGAGACCTGGGTGCGGGAGGCCGAAGGCCGCGATCCGGCCGAGGAGCTGCGGCTGCTGGTGAAGATCGGCGAGATCCGGGAGCGCGAGATGGACGACCCGGACGGCGCGGTGGAGTACTTCGAGAAGGTGCTGGCGCGCGAGCCGAACCACACGCTGGCCCTGGCGGCGCTGGCGCGGATCCACGAGCGGAAGGGCGACTGGGCGAAGTGCGTGGAGGTGCTCGAACGCGCGGTGGCCGGCGGCGGCGCCCCGGCGGACGTCTCCGAGGCGCTGCTGCGCTTGGGCCGGGTGAAGGAGCAGCACCTCCAGGACGTTCCCGGCGCGCTGCTCAACTACCAGCAGGCGGTGCAGGCCAATCCGGAAAACAAGGTCGCGGTCGATGCCGTGCTGGCGCTTGCCAAGCAGGCGGGGGAATGGCCGACGTGGGCGGCGTACGCGGAGTACGGGCTGCGGTTCGTCGCCGAGGACCAGGACAAGACGGCCCCGTTGCTGGAGATCGCCGGGGTGTACGCCGAGAAGATCGGCGACCGGGCCAAGGCGCTGCAACTGGTGGAGGCGGCGCGGTCGATCGCCCCCGACGACCGCGGGGTGCTGGTCACGCTCTGCGACCTGCTGACGAAGGAGGGGCGCACCGACGAGGCGATCCCGATCCTCGAACAGCTCGTCGCGGGCGGCGAGGGCGCGGGCAAGCGGCGCGGGAAGGAGACGGCGGTGTATCTCGAGCGGCTGGCGGCGGCGCTGGAGGCCAAGGGCGACCGGGCCGGGGCGCGGGCGCGGCTGGAGGAGGCGGCGCGGATCGATGTGACCAACGTCGCCGTCGCCTATCGCCTCGGCCTGCTCTACCAGCAGGACGGCGACCTCGAGCGGGCGATGCAGAAGCTGCGCCCGCTGCTGTTGCAGAAGATCGAGCCGGCGAGCGGCGTGGACAAGGCGGACGTGTACTTCCATCTGGCCGAGATGCATCTGGCGAAGAACGAGAAGCCGAAGGCGCTGTCGATGATCGAGCGCGGCTTGCAGGCCAATCCGGACCACGGCGGCTGCAAGGCGCTCAAGGAGCAGTTGAAGTAGGAGCGGCGCCGGCCGTCGCGGGCGGTCGCCGCGAGCGGGCCGGGGCTGCCGAGCAGGTCCCGCGGGCCGGGGCGGCCCGGCGGGGCGCGAGCGGAAGGAGTCGGCGATGCAGGGAAGGGAAGTGTTCATCGTCTCGGCCGTGCGGACGGCGGTCGGCAGTTTCCTCGGCATGTTCAAGGACGTCCCGGCGGTGCGGCTCGGCGCCGCCGCGATCCGGGCGGCGGTGCAGCGCGCCGGGGTCGAGCCCAAGGCGGTGGAGGAGGTCTACATGGGCTGCGTGCTGACGGGCGGTCTGGGCCAGGCCCCGGCGCGACAGGCCTCGATCCATGCCGGCCTGGACACCGCGATTCCTTGCACGACGGTGGGCAAGGTCTGCGGTTCCGGCATGCAGGCCGTGATTCTCGGGGCCAAGGCCGTCGCGCTGGGCGACTGCGAGGTGGTCGTGGCCGGGGGAATGGAGAGCATGACCCAGGCGCCGTACGCGCTGCCCAAGGCGCGGCAGGGCTACCGGATGGGCAAGGACGTGATCCTCGACACGATGGTGCACGACGGCCTGTGGGACGCCTACGGGGACAAGCACATGGGGCTGTGCGCCGAGCTGTGCGCGCAGAAGTACAAGTTCACGCGCGAGATGCAGGACGACTTCGCGATCGAATCGTACCGGCGGTCGACGGCCGCGATCGCGGCCGGGGAGTTCGCGCGGGAGATCGTCCCGTTCGAGATCGCGCAGAAGAAGGGGCCGGCGGTGCAGGCGGCGACCGACGAGGAGCCGGGGCGGGGCGACCCGGACAAGATGCGCACGCTCAAGCCGGCCTTCGACCCCAAGAACGGCACGATCACCGCGGGCAACGCCTCGAGCATCAACGACGGCGCCGCCGCCCTCGTGCTGGCCTCGGCCGAGGCGATCAAGAAGCACGGGCTCAAGCCGATCGCGCGCATCGTCTCCTACGGCGGCGCGGCGCAGGAGCCGGAGTGGTTCACCACGGCGCCGATCCCGGCGATGCAGAAGGCGCTGGCGCGCGCCAACTGGAAGACCGCCGACGTGGATCTCTGGGAGATCAACGAGGCGTTCGCGGTGGTGACGATGGCCGCCCTGCGCGACCTCAAGCTCGACCCGGCGAAGGTCAACCTGCGCGGCGGGGCGGTCTCGATCGGGCACCCGATCGGCTGCAGCGGGGCGCGGATCCTGGTCACGCTGCTGCACCTGATGGAGGACAAGAAGGCGACCCGCGGATGCGCGTCACTGTGCATCGGCGGCGGCGAGGCGCTGGCGCTGACGGTATCGCGCTAGCGACGGGCGAGGGACGACCATGGAGTTCAAGACGATCGGAGTGCTCGGAACGGGACAGATGGGCGCCGGGATCGCGCAGGTGGCCGCCGAGGCCGGCCTGCGCGTGCTGATGGCGGACCTCAACCGCGAGATCGCCGAGAAGGGCAAGGCCGGCATCGCCAGGCTGCTCGGCAAGGCGGTCGAGAAGGGCAAGCTCGATGCCGCGCGCCGCGACGCCGTCCTGGCGCGGCTCGAACCGCAGGACTCGGTCGCCGCGTTCCGCGAAGTCGATCTCGCGATCGAGGCGGCGACCGAGAACATCGAGTTGAAGCTGAAGCTGTTCCGCGGGCTGGACGAGGCCTGCCCGGAGCGGGCGGTGCTGGCCACCAACACCTCCTCGATCTCGATCACGCTGCTGGCCGCCGCGACGAAGCGGCCGGCGAAGGTGATCGGAATGCACTTCATGAACCCGGTGCCGGTGATGAAGCTGGTGGAGCTGATCCGCGCGCTGCAGACCGACGACGAGACGTACGCCGCGGTCCAGGGGCTGGCCGAGCGGATGGGCAAGACCTGCGTGACGGCGAAGGACGCCCCCGGCTTCATCGTCAACCGGATCCTGCTGCCGATGCTCAACGAGGCCTGCTACGCCCTGATGGAAGGGATCGGCACGCCCGAGGACATCGACAACGGCATCAAGCTCGGGCTGAACCACCCGATGGGGCCGCTGGCCCTGGCCGATCTGATCGGCCTCGACACGTGCCTGGCGATCGCCGAGGTGCTGCACAAGGGATTGGGGGAGGACAAGTACCGGCCGTGCCCGCTGCTGCGCAAGTACGTGGAGGCGGGGTGGCTGGGGCGCAAGACCGGGCGCGGGTTCTACCGCTACGAGAAGTGAGCGGCGGCCGGCGCGCCGCGCGACGGAGGTGGAGGATGCCCTACGAGACGGTGCGGCTGGAGCGGGACGGGAACGTGGCCGTGATCACGATCAACCGGCCCGACAAGCTGAACGCGTTGAACCCGCAGGTCTGCCGCGATCTGCTGGGCGCCCTGAACGAGGCGGCGTGCGACGACGCCGTCGGCGCGATCGTGCTGACCGGCGCGGGCGACAAGGCGTTCGTCGCCGGCGCCGACATCGCCGCGATGTCGAAGATGTCGCCGATGGAGGGCCGCGCCTTCGCCGACCTCGGCCATGCGATCGGCGACACGATCGCCGGCTGTCCCAAGCCGGTGATCGCCGCGGTCAACGGTTTCGCGCTGGGCGGCGGGACCGAGCTGGCGATCGCCTGCGACGTGATCTACGCCAGCGAGCGGGCGAAGTTCGGCCAGCCCGAGGTCAAGCTGGGGATCATCCCCGGGTTCGGCGGTACCCAGCGCCTGGCCCGGCTGGTCGGCCTGCAGAAGGCCAAGGAGCTGGTGCTGAGCGGCGACACGATCGATGCCGCCGAGGCGCTGCGGATCGGGCTGGTGTGCGCGGTTGTCCCGCACGCCGAGCTGCTCGACAAGGCCAAGGACCTGGCGCGACGGATGGCCGCCGCCGGGCCGCTGGCGGTCGGGCAGGCCAAGCGGGCGATGAACCACGGCTACGACCTGTCGCTGCCGGCGGCGCTCGAGCTGGAGAAGCAGACCTTCGCGGCGCTGTTCGGCACGCAGGATCAGCAGGAGGGGATGGGGGCCTTCCTGGCCAAGCGCAAGCCGGCGTTCCAGGGGAAGTGACGATGCGACCCCGTCCCGGTGAGACACCGCATCCGGTGCGTCGAACGCGGGGGGGAGTGTTCCTGGGCCTCCTGCTGGCCGCGTTGCCGGCCGCGGGCGGCCTCGCCGGTTGTCCCGCGCCGGCGCCACCTCCTCCGCCGCCGCGACCGCCGGCGCCGGTCGAGCCGGCCGACGATCCGAGCGTCCAGGTCGACACGATGGGATCGCTTTCCAGCGACGAAGTGCGGCGGACGTTCCAGAACGCGGCCCCGCGGCTCGTCGGCTGCTACGAACAGGGATTGCGGCGGCTTCCCTATCTCGCGGGAGACGTGCGGTTCCACGTCGGCGTGGCCCGCGACGGTTCGGTGAAGTGGGCCTTCGTGGAAGCCTCGCGGCTCGGCGACCATGCGGTGCTCGAGTGCATGCTGCAGGTCGTGCGGGGGACGACCTTTCCGCGGCCGCGCGGCGGGGAGACCGAGGCGGTGTTCCCGATCGAGCTGGAGCCGCCGGACGAGGTCGCCGCTCCGGCGCGCTGGACGCCGGAGCGGGTTCCGGAGGCGGGCGGGACGTACCGGCCGGAGATCGAGGCGTGTCTCGGCGGCACGTCGGGCTACACGTTGACGCTGTACGTGGCGGCGGGCGGGACGGTGCAGGAGGCGGGGGCGACGCCGCCCGACGCCGAGCACCAGGCCCAGGCCGACTGTCTGGCGGCCGCGGCGCGCACCTGGCGGCTCGCGGACCCCGGGCCGCACGGCGCCAAGGTCACGCTCGCGTTTTGAGAGGAGCCGATGCAGTTCGAACCGACGCCCGAGCAGTTGCTGGTGCGGGACATGGCGCGCGACTTCGCGCGCCGCGAGATTCTGCCGGTCGCCGCGGCGCTGGACCGCGACGGCCGCTTCCCGGCGGAGATCCTGGCCCGGCTCGCCGGGATCGGCCTGATGGGCGTGAACATTCGCGAGGAGTACGGCGGCGCGCAGGCGGGCCCCGTGGCCTACGTGATGGCGCTCGCCGAGATCGCCGCCGCCTGCGCCTCGACCGCCGTGACGATGAGCGTGACGAACATGGTGGCCGAGGTGATCCAGCAGTTCGGCACGGAGGAGCAGCGGCGGCGTCACATCCCGCGGATCACCAGCGGCGAGTACGCGGCGGGGGCGTTCGGCCTGTCCGAACCGGGCGCGGGGAGCGACCCGGGATCGATGACGACCACGGCGCGCCGCGACGGCGACGGGTGGGTGCTCAACGGCCAGAAGGCCTGGATCACCTCCGGGGACCGCGCGGGGGTGATCGTGGTCTGGGCCCGCACCGGCGGGCCCGGCACCGGCGGGCTGTCGGCGTTCCTGGTCGAACCGGGGACGCCGGGGTTCGAGGTGGGGCGCCACGAGGACAAGATGGGCCTGCGCGCCTCGACGACCGTCGCGCTGCACTTCGACAACTGCCGCCTGCCCGCCGCCGCGCTGCTCGGCGAGGAGAACCGCGGCTTCCGCATCGCGATGATGGCGCTCGACGGCGGCCGTCTCGGCATCTCCGCCCAGGCCCTCGGGATCGCCCGGGCGGCGCTCGAGGAGACGACGGCCTACGCCAAGGAGCGCCGGCAGTTCGGCCGGCCGATTGCCGAGTTCCAGGCGATCCAGTGGATGCTCGCCGACGGCGCCGCCGAGTGGGACGCGGCGTGGCTGCTGTTGCTGCGCGCGGCGTGGCTCAAGGAGCAGGGCCGGCCGTTCTCCCGCGAGGCCTCGATGGCCAAGGTCTACGCCACCGAGCGGGCGAACGCGATCTGCGCGCGCTGCTTCCAGATGCACGGCGGCTACGGGTACGTCAAGGAGTACCCGATCGAACGGCACCTGCGGGACGTGCGGGTCACGACGATCTACGAGGGGACGAGCGAGGTCCAGCGGATCGTGATTTCCCGGGCGGTGCTGAAGTAGTGCGGAGCGCTGCGGGCCGACCGGCAAGCGGCCACCGGGCCGGGCAAGCCGGGCGCGTTTGACACCCCCGGGGTCGGATGGTAGCTTGCCCGCGGCCGGAAAGGGCGGCGAGGTGCGGCATGAAACAGGCGTGTCGTCGGGTTCTGGTCGTGCTGGTCGTCGGCCTGGGGTTCGCGGTCGGCGTGCGGTGCGCCTCGACGGAGGAAGAGTGCACGCTGGCGGCGCCGGCGATCTGCGGCACGGACACCTGCGTCGATCTGGCGAGCGACCCGGAGAACTGCGGGACCTGCGGCCGGAGCTGCAACGGCGGCACCTGCTCGCGGGGGCTGTGCGTCTGCGGCGGGACGACCTGCGCCGCGGGGTCGATCTGCTGCGGCGGCGTGTGCGCCAACCTGAACGCCGACCGCCTGAACTGCGGCGCCTGCGGCACGGTCTGCCCGCCCGGCATCGGCTGCACGCTGGGCGTCTGCACCGGCGAGGCCTGTCCGGGCGGTTGCGGCAGCCTGACCTGCTGCGGCCTGGGCTGCGTCGATACGCGGACCGACCCCGCCAACTGCGGGAGTTGCGGGCACGCCTGCCCCGCCGGTCAGATCTGCGACAACGGCATCTGTCTGACCTCGGCCTGCTCGCCGCCGTGCGCCGCGCCCCAGCGCTGCTGCGGCGGAAGCTGCGTGGACGTCACGAGCGATGTCAACAACTGCGGCTTCTGCGGCAACCAGTGCCTCGACTCCGACCCGCCGCTGGCCAACCGCTGCGCGGAGATCGGCGGGCGGGCCCAGTGCGCCTGCGGCGCCTCGGCCGAATGCCGCCCCGGCCAGATCTGCTGCAGCGACGGCTGCCGCAGCGTCACCGCCGACCCGAACAACTGCGGCGCCTGCGGCAACGTCTGTCCGGCCGGTCACGTCTGCTCCTCGGGCGTCTGCGTCTGCGGCGCCACGGGCGGCCCGTGCGGCGAGGGGGAGTCGTGCTGCGGCGGCGCGTGCATCGACACGCGGAACGACTTCGCCAACTGCGGCGGCTGCGGCAGCGCCTGCAACCCGACCGTCGCCGATTCGTGCGTCGACGGCACCTGCCGCTGCGGACGATCGGGCGCCTGCCGCGTCGGCGCGGTGCTGATGTGCGGGATGCCCGGCGTCACGCCCGAGCGGTGCTGCAGCGGGACGTGCCGCGCGATCGACGCCGCGGCCTGCACCGACTGCGACACGCCGTGCGCCGAGGGGCAGACATGCGAGGCGGTGCCGCCGCCGTTCGCGCCGCCCTGCCGCTACGCCTGCCAGTAGCCCGGACGGAGGGGAAGACCAGTGCCCGATCGATCGGCTCGTCCCTGCGGCCCCCGCAGCCGCGCCCTCGCCGCGCTCGCCGGCCTCGTTGTCGCCCTCGCGACGTCCCGCGCCGCGGCCCAGACCGCCGCCGTCCTGCCCGTGCGCTCGGGCGACTCCGCGCTGGCGGCCGGCGTCGAGGGCGCGATCCGCGAGGCGATGATCGGCGCGGGCTATCTCCTGCAGTCCGGCCCCGCCGTCACCACCGCCCTCGGGCAGCTCGGGCTGACCGAGATCACCACCACCGAAGAGGGCCGGCGCCTGGGCAGCGTGCTGGGCGCCGAGCTGATCCTCTCGGCCGCCGTCGAGCCGAACTGGATCTCGATCGCGGTGATGCATCTGCCGAGCGAATCGATCGAGGTGCGCGAGGGAGAGCTGCCGGGCGAGGCGGTCAACGTGCCGCTGACCGTGGTGGCCAATCTGGCGGACGCGGTGCGGGTGATGCGCGAGGCGGGGGTGGAGATCCCCGAGGTCCCGCCGCCCGCCGCGCCGCCGCCGCCGGAGCCGCCGCCGCCCGAAGTTCCGCCGGAGGAGCCGCCGCCGCCGCCCGCGGTTCCGCCGCCGGAGCCGCCGCCGCCCGAAGTTCCGCCGGAGGAGCCGCCGGCATACCACGACGAGGGCCCGTTCCACGTCCGGGTGTTCCCGGCGTTCAACGTGCTGCTGAACGAGCCGGCGCGGTCGGGGGGCAGCCGGGCGGGCGGCCGGGTCGGTGCCGGGTTCGCCTACGCGCCGCTGCCCGAGCTCGACGTCGGGCTCGAACTGGATGTCTACTTCGGGCCGGGAACCGCCCTGGACGTCGGCGCCGCCGCGGTGTGGCGGTTTCCGATCTCGCACAGCTGGCAGCTCGCCCCCCATCTGGCGCTGGGCTACTACCAGTTGCTGACGGGCGTGCAGGATGCGTCGTTCTTCCTGCGGGCGAGCGGCGACATCGTCTGGACGATCACGAGCGGGTATGCGCTGTACCTGTCGCCGGTCGGCTTCACCGTGGTGGCGGGCCGGGACGTGACGGCCGGCCTGTACGAGATCGGACTGGGGTTCCTCGGCGCGTTCTGACGGACCGGTCTCGTGGCCCGGGCTAGCGGAAGAAGATGAAGGTGATGGCGACGAAGATCGGGACCAGGATCGCGGTCGAGTAGACCATGTAGCCGAAGAAGCTGGGCATCTTCACCCCCTGCTGCTCGGCGATCGTCTTGACCATGAAGTTCGGGCCGTTGCCGATGTAGGTGTTGGCGCCCATGAACACGGCGCCGCACGAGATCGCCTTGAGGAAGACTTCGCCGGGGGCGATCTGGGCCGCCGGGCGGACCACCTGGCCGGCGCCGTCGCAGAGCGGCGCGAGGTTGCCGGTCGAGGCGAGGAGCAGGGTCAGGTTGTTGGCGTCGGTGTGGGTGACGCCGGCGGCGGCGCAGCCCTGCACCGCGGCGCCCGCCGCCGCGAAGCCGTCGTGCAGGCCGCTGGCGGCGGACGAGAACGTCAGGTAGGTCGGGGCGTTGTCGAGGAACGACGACAGGCCGCCGGTGGCCCAGAAGAACTGCCACGGCTGGTCGAGACCCAGCTTGCCGGTGCGGCCGAGCTCGTCGAGGATCCACAGGGCGGGGATCATCGTGACGAAGATCCCGATGAACAGCACCGCCACCTCGAGGATCGGGGCGTAGTTGAACGCGTTGGCCTCGCGGATCTTCCGGGCGGTCGTCTTGAGCGACGCCGCGGCGACCAGCAGCATCGCCACCGCCTGCCCCACCTTGAGCAGGAGTTCGGTCAGGATCGGCGAGTCGTGCTCCATCTCGTGGATGAAGTGGCTCTTGGCCAGCATGCCCGAGCCGAAGATCGCGGCGATGATCAGCCCGAGCCAGAGGAAGTTCAGCCCGCCTTCCAGGCCCAACGGCTGCTTCTCGCCCTCGCCCGGCCTGCGCCCCTCCCGCAGCTCGGCCCGGTACTTGATCGTGTCGTAGGCGAAGAACACCGCCAGCGTGATCGCGATCGCGATCGCCCATTCGGGGACCAGGGCGAAGGTCCACTGGAACGGCACCCCCTTGAGGAAGCCGAGGTACAGCGGCGGGTCGCCGAGCGGCGTGAGGAGGCCGCCGATGTTGGCGACCAGGAAGGTGAAGAACACCACCACGTGCGCCTGGCTCTTGCGCCACGCGTTGGCCCGCAGCACGGGCCGGATCAGCAGCATCGCCGCCCCGGTCGTCCCCATGAAGCTCGCCAGGACCGCGCCGATCAGGAGCAGCAGCGAGTTCACCGCGGGGGTGCCGGCCAGCGAGCCGCGCAGGTAGATCCCGCCGGAAATCACGAACAGCGAGCCGAGCAGGGCGATGAACGCCACGTAGTCGAGCAGCGTGACGATCAGCCGGTGGTGCGCCCCCTCCGGGGCCGCCGCCAGGAGGTAGACCAGCATCGCGCCGCCCAGGAGCAGGCTCACGTACCCCTTGTGCAGGTTGCTCTCCCACCAGTGCGGCTTCCACAGCGGGATGATCGCGATCGACAGCAGCATCAGCGCGAACGGTGCGACGGTCCAGTAGGGCGGCATCCTCACCTCCCGCGTTCACCCCCCGGCCGATTCTCTGGCGCCCTCGACGCCCGTCGGGACCGGTGCGGCCCCGACGAGGATCGGAGTCTGCCATCCTGCGGCGGGGCGGGTCAACGCGCCCGTCGGGGCCGGCGGACCGCCGCGGCGGAGCGCGGAACGCCGGGCGGGTGCGATCGTCGGGGCGCCGTCGGGGCGCCGCCAGGCGCCGATCGGAGGCGTGCGATTCCGGCGGGTTGCGAGGCCGCGGCGCTGGCCCTGCGGTTGCATCGGTGCCTCCGGTGCCGCCGGAACGGGGGTCGGTTTCGTCCGGTCGGCCAGGAGGGGTCGAATGGTTCGCGCGGTCGTGGCCCTCTACGTCAACGTGGCCCGGGACGGCGAGACGCCGGCCTGGCTGCGGGTCGGGCGCGGACGGCTGCAGCCGGACGGGTCCGTCCTCGCGACGCTCGACCATCTCCCCGCCGACGGCCGGATCCGCCTCCAGCTCGAACGGACCGGCGGAGCCGACGGGGCGCACTGGTGCGTCCCGACCGCCTCCCCAGGGCCTTCGGCTCCCCGGGTTGCGGCGCGTCGTCCTCCTCCGCCTCCGGCGGCGCGGCGGAGACGACGGCCGCAGGAGGTGACGCCATGGTGAGGAAGTCGTCGTTCGTCCTGTCGTTCGCGCTCGCCGCGCTCGTCGCGGCCCAGGCGGCGGCCGCGACCGCCGAGCGGGTCGGGCCGCTGCCGTCCGGGCCGGTCGTCGAGGCGGCCCAGGCGGCGGCCGCGGAGCCGCCCACGGCCGGCGGGATGGTGAACATCAACACCGCGACCGCGCAGCAACTCCAGCTCCTGCCGGGAGTCGGGCCGTCGCGGGCGCAGGCGATCATCGCGCAGCGCGAGCGGCACCCGTACCGGCGCCCGGAGGACCTGCTGTCGATCCGTGGCATCGGCCGGGCCACGCTGAACCGGATGCTGCCGTACGTCGTCGTCGAGGGCGAGACGACGCTGACGCGGCCCGCGCCGGCGGCCCCGCGCCGCCCGCGCCCGGCTCCGTAGCGCTGCCGGCTCGGCGATCCGGTCGCACGCCGGCGCTCCCGCGCTCCCGCGCCCGTCCTCCCGGCGGGTGGGGCGGGCGCGGGCGCGCCGCGCCGGCGGGCGGATCGCCGCGTGTCGCACGTCGACGGGAAGACGGGCGCGAAGGCGGCGCTACAGCACGCGGTCCTGGAGCCAGCGGCACCGCGTCGCGCGGAGGTAGCGGTCGGCGACGTCCAGCGGCGTGAAGATCAGCGTCGAGGACAGCCCCTTGTCGTGCAGCAGGAAGGCCGCCGTGACCGCCAGCGCCTCGCCGCGCCAGACGATGCGCACCACCGGGTGCTCTCCGGAGCCGGGGCACGAGTACACGTCGGCGCGCTCGCCGTACTTGTCGCGCAACGCCTGGATGTGCGGGCCGTAGGCGCGCCCGAGCCATTCCTGCCAGGCGGCGATCGCGCGCGGCTCGGCCGGCGCGTCCGCCGGCACCGGCCCCTGGAGCAGGCTCAGGAACTGGATACTCCGCAGCCGCTTGGCGTCGGGCTTGCCCGCCGTCGAGAAGCCGAGCCGCAGCACCAGCCCGCGCGGCCCCTGCAACTCGTACCATTCCAGCCGCTCGGGGTCCGCCGGCGTCCGGAACGGGCGCAGTTCCGGATAGCTCGTCTGCACCTCCGGCAGCGGTTGGCCGAGATACAGGTCGTCGTACGGCTCGGGGATCCAGCGGGCCGACTCCTCCCGGAAGCGCGCCGCGACCCCCTCGCGCGCGGCCGGCGGCTCGGGTGTCGCCGGTGCGTCGGGCGCGGCGTGGCCGGAGGCGACCGGTGCGTCGGGCCCGCCGGAAGCCTCGCCCCTCCGTGCGCGGGACGGTCCGCAGGCGACGAGGCCGGCGAGCAGCGCGGCGAGGAGGTGCGGGGTCGCGTTGACAGCGCGGAACATGGCCGGTAGGTTAGCACGTCCGTCCCGGCGAGGCGCAATCGGGCGGCCGGCGCCGGGGCTTCGGCGCGGGGCGCGGTCCCGCGCGGGTGCGGCTTGACGGAGCGGAACGCCCTGGAGCGATGGGTTCCCGGCCTGGCCGCGGTCGCCGGCGTCGCCGTCGTCGCGGCGCTCGGCCTGGTCTGGCGGTACGCTCCGGTCGAGGCGGTGCTGGGCCTGTCGCAGAAGATCTTCTACTTCCACGTGCCGTCGGCCTGGGCGATGTACGCCGCCACCGCGCTCTGCGCCGTCGCGAGCACGGTCTACCTGGTGACGAACGGCGAACGGGCCGAGGCGCTGGCCGCGGCCGCCGGATCGGTCGCCCTGCTGTTCTGCGCCGTGGTGCTGGTCACCGGACCGCTGTGGGCGCGCGCCGCGTGGAACGCGTGGTGGCGCTGGGAACCGCGCCTCACCGCCGTGCTCGTGCTGGGCTTCCTGCTCGCCGGCCACGCCGTGCTGCGGCGGGCCGCCGAGCGCACGCCGCGGCTTTCACGGTTCGCCGCCGCGCTGGCGATCCTGGCGCTGATCGATCTGCCGATCATCCATCTGGCCGTGCGCAAGTGGCGCGGCAACCACCCGACCGTGCTCGGCGCGGGCGGCGGCGGCGTGACGACCGAGATGGCCGTGACGCTCGGCGCCGCCCTGGTCGCCTTCACCGTCCTGGCGTTCGTGCTGCTGCTGTTGCGCTATCGGCTGGAACTCGTCCGGCGCGAGTTGGCCCGGCGGCTCGTCGCCGCGGCCGCGGCGCCGTCCCCGGAGTCCGGAGGGTCGTGATGTCCGCGGAAGCCCTGACCGTCGCGGCCTACGCCGCCCTGTGGCTCGTGCTGACCGCCTACGTCGTGCGGCTCGCCCGGCGCCTGTCGCGGCTCGAGGCGGACCTGCGGGCGCTCAGGGCTTCGCCGGAGCCGCCGCGGAGTCCTTCTTCGCCGCCTCCCGCTCCCGCAGCCAGACCGTGAGCGGCTTCTCCGCCTTCACGAACTCCTGCCGTTCCTTGCGGGTCAGCGCCGCCCACTTCTCCTTGAGGGCCCGGCGCGCATCGCGCTTCTTCGCCTTGCGTTCCTGGCGCGGCAGTTTCTTGGTGTTCGCCATCGGTCATCCTCCCGGGTGCGGCTTCGCGCACCCGTCGTCCGGCGCCCCTAGCGCCAAACGGCCGGGGTGTCAACCGGGCGCGGGGCGTCGTCCGCGGGCGGCCGCCGGCGCGGCGCGGGCCTGTTCGAGGCGGGTCAGGAGGAGGCGATCGTTCTCGAGCAGCGCCAGCGCGTCCTCGTAGCAGGCCGCGGCCCGTCCCGCGTCGCCCCGGCGCAGCGCCTCGTCGCCCGTCCGCTCCCGTTGCGCCGCCTCGCGCACCAGCGCGGCGACGACGTCGTGGCGCACGAGGCGCAGTTCGGGGACGCCGCAGCCCACGGCGAGGATCTTCTCGGCGAGCGGCAGGGCGGCGGAGACGTGGCCGTCGGCGAGCAGTGCGCGGATGCGACGGACGTCGTCGGCGGCGACCGTCGGGGCGATCTCGCGGCGGAGCGTGTCCTGCCAGCCGCGGTCGGGTGCGAGGTGCAGCAGGCGGCGCAGTTCGGCCCGCAGCGCCGTCGCGCTCAGTTCGCCGGAACGCCCGCGTTCCGCCGCGCGCCGTCCGATCTCGGTCGCGAACTGCGCCAGCCGCTCCCGGACCCGCGGGTCGGCGGGCCGCGGGCCGTGCGCCTCGAGCAGCAGGCGCGCCGCCCGTTCGAAGTCGCCGCGGGCGGCGAACGCGTCGGCCTCGGCCAGCCGGACGGTGGTTTCCTCATCGTCGAGGTCCACCTCGACCGCGAACTCCTCGAACCGCCCCGCCGGCGCGGAGCCGGTCGGCTCGGCTTCCTCGACCAGCTCCAGCGTCGCGTCGGTCGCGTCGGCCTGCGTCCCGCCGCACCCGACCGGCGTCACGTCCCGCAGCGGCGGGGGTGGGACGGCCGGCGGGGCGGCCGGCGCCTCGCGGCGGCCGTGGAGCAGGGGCACGCGGATCATTCCGGCCGGCATCGAGGGGGCGGGGTCGAGGAACGCGGAGTTGGAGGTCCCGAGCGGCTGGCCGCAGGCGCCGCAGAACCGCGCCTGCTCGGGCACCTCCGTCCGGCACAGCGGGCAGGCCACCATGCCGGGGGACGGCGCGGCCAGCGGCCGGCCGCAACCGCCGCAGAAGCGGGCGCCGGCCGGGAGTTCCTCGCCGCACGCCGGGCAGATCGTTCCGTTCGGGGCCGCGCTCACGGAACCGCATCCTAGCACGGCCGATTGCCCCGGTGCGCCCCCCCGCGGTAGTCTGGGCGCGATGGGACGAATCGTGATCCGGGTGGGGGAGGGCCCGGGCGCGGGACCGGGCGCCCGCGACCAGAAGACGCAGTACCTCGCGCCGAGCGGCGAGGCCGAGGGGGCCTTCGGCCTCGTCGGACAATCGATCGAGTTCGACGCCCTGCGACGGTTCTACTTCCAGCCGGCGCTGCTGATCGTCGATCTCGAGACCCTGGAGGCGCAGTGCGTCGTGGTGCCGTCCTCCGGTTCGATCGCGCTCGGCCGCGACCCCGACTGCGAGGTCACGATCCAGTCGGATCGCGTGTCGCGGCGCCACGCCGAGGTCCGCCCCCGCGGCCGCTCGGCCCTGGCGATCCGCGACCTCAACTCGACCAACGGCACGACCGTCAACAACCAGCCCCTCGCCCCCGGCCGGGACATGCCGCTGCGGCCGGGCGACGTGGCGCTGCTCGGCTCCAGCTTCCTGCTCCGGACCTTCCCGCTCGGGTCGAGCCCCGCGCACGGCGGCGAGAGTTTCCTCTTCCCGCTGTGGGTGTTCCTCGGGCAGGCCCAGGCCGAGTCGTCCCACTTCCTTCGCTGCTGCCAGCTCGTGTCGGGCTTCGAGTACCTGGCGCGGCTGGTCGCGTTCATCGACCTCGGCGCCGGCCCGCCGACGCCGTCGGTCCAGCCGCTGCTGGGGAAGTCGAAGCTGTCGATGGGCGAGTGGATCCAGGCGGCGCGCGGCGCGTTGACCCGCCCCGACCCGGGGCCCCAGTCGGCCGCGACCCTGCTGCTGCGCGACGCCGAGGGACGACCGGCGAGCCCGAAGGACCTGCTCGAACACCTCAACTACGCCGTCCGCTGGCGCAACGACAACGTGGGACACGGCGCCCCGCAGGCCGACAGCTCCTACCGCCGGGCGTTCGGCGAACTGGCGGATCGGTTCCGCGAGGTGTTCGAGCTGTACCCGGCGTTCCGCGACGGGTTGATCGTCTCGGTGGCCACCTGCCGTGTCGGCGCCGACGGCATGTACCATGCGCAGGTCACCGTCCACGACCCGGTCTGGGGTTTCCGCCGGCCGATGGTCGCCCGCCGCGCCGGACCGATCGTCCCCGGCGCGTACCTCGTGCTGCCCGGCTCCGACGACCTGGTCCAGCTCCGCGATCGACTGCGCGTGGGCGGCTGTCCCGAGTGCGGCGCGCAGGAGCTGTTCGTGGCGGACGGCCCGGCCCGCACCGCCCCCTTCACCTCGCCCACCACCAACCACCGGGCCGACCCCGGACAACTCGTCGCCGACGGCGGTTGAGGCCCGCGCCGCGGAAGGTGGGACGCGGCGGAGGCTGCACGAACGGCAGAGATGTCGTGGATGGCGGTTGAGGCCGGCGCCCCGCGCGCGGTCGCGGAGGGGGATCGAGGCCCGCGACCGGAGAGCCGCCGGCGTCCGCGGTTCGACGGCCGGCGCGGGCACGCGTCGCACGGGACCGATTCGCGGCCGGGCGGCCCGGACAGAGGAAGAAGCCGGTCGTAGCCGGCTACGAGTGCCGTCGTAGCCGGCTACGAATGCCGTCGTAGCCGGCTACGAATGCCGTCGTAGCCGGCTACGAGCGCCGTCTCACCCGGCTGCGCGGTCCGCGCCAACGTTGGCTAGGAGGCGCGCCAACGTTGGCTAGGACCCGTGCCAACGTTGGCTAGGACCCGTGCCAACGTTGGCTAGGACCCGTGCCAACGTTGGCGCGGATGTCTGCCGAAGCTGCGGCGCCCGTGCGTGCGGGCGGGGTCACCGTGCGTTGCCGGTGATCGGGTCGTGGCTGTGGGGGCCGAAGGCCGGGCGGCCCGAGCGATCGATGTACGGCCCGACGCGCCAGTCGCCGTGCGCGGTCATGGTCCCCAGCGCGTCGAGGTCCATGTGATAGCCTTCGACGTCGGCGCCCTTCGCCGGGGCGGCCTGCGTCGGCTCGGGCTGGTGCAGGGCGACGCGGGCCTGGGGGCCGAGGTAGAAGTTGAACACGACGCTCTGGCCGCTCGTCGGCAGCACGACCGAGTGTTCCGCGGGGGCCGGCGGTTCGTCCGTCGTGCCGCCGTCGGGCGCCGCCGCCGCTCCCGCCTGCCGGCGCAGCTCCTGCACCCGTTCCGGGGATGCGACGTAGCGTTCGAGCACCTCGACCGGCACTTCGCAGATCCGCCCGTCCGGATGATGGACCAGCACCTTGTCCTTCCCGTCGCTCATGTTGCACCGTCCTCCTTCGCCGCCGCCGCGCGCCGTCGCGCCAGCAGGCGGCGGTAGCCCTCGACCGTCCGCTCCAACTCCTCGTGCGTGCCGCGTGCGGCGACGCGTCCTTCCTCCAGGAACACGACCTCGTCCGCCTGCAACAGGTCGGGCCGATGGGTGACGAGCAGGCAGGTCCGCCCGCGGACCGCGGCGCGCAGATCGGCGAGCAGCCGTTCGGCCGTCGCCTGGGGCAGTCCGGCTTCCGGTTCGTCGAGCAGCAGGACGGCGGGGTTGCGGGCCAGGATGCGCGCCAGGGCCAGTCGTCGCCGCTCGGAGCCGGAGAGGTTGGCCGCCCCGGGGTCGATCCGGGCGTCCAGTCCGCCCTCCAGCTTGGCCAAGAGCGGCTCGGCCGCGGCGATCCGGCAGGCGGCGCGCAGGGTGTCGTCGTCGGCGTCGGGGGCGCCGAGCCGGAGGTTGTCGCGGACGCTGCGCGCGAACAGCCGGGAGTGCTGGCGCAGGAGGGCGACCCGGTTCCGCAGTTCGCGGAGCGACAGTTCCCGCACGTCGCGGTCGTCCAGCAGCACGCGGCCCGCGTCGGGGTCGGCGAAGCGCACCAGCAGGCGCAGGAGTGTGGTCTTGCCCGACCCGCCGTCGCCGACGATCGCGATCGCGCGGCCGGGGGGGATCTCGAGGTCGACGCCGTCGAGCACCGGCCGCTCGGCCCCGGGGTACGCGAACCGCACCGCCTCGAACCGCACGCGGCCCGCCGGGTGCTCCAGCGGCCGCGGGCGCGCCGGCTCGGCGACGGCGGGCGTCTCGGCCAGCAGGCCCGCCGCGCGATCGAGAGCCGGGCGCGTCAACCGCACCTGGGTCCACAGCGCGGTGGCCGATCCGATCGCGCCCTGGAGGAAGGTCAGGCTGGGCAGGACCACGGCCAGCGCGGCGATCGGGGCGTCGAGCAGCGTGGCGGTGACGACGAGGGCGGGGACGGCGGCGACGACGACGACCTGGGTCAGCGAGCCGCCGAGCGCACTCCACAGCGCGACGCGCTCCTGGCGGCGCGCCTGTTCCCGCAGGCGCCAGCCGAGCCGGGTCGACTCCTGGTCCTCGGCCGCGTTGGCCTGGATCTCCTCCACGCCGTCGAGCGCGTCGGTCAGGGCGCCGAGCGCCGCGTCGCGGGCGCGCTGGGCGCGCTCCTGGCTGGCGCCGGTCCGCCGCCCGGTCGCCCCGGCGGCCAGGCCGTTGGCCAGGCCGAGCGTTCCCAGGACGGCGGCCACGACCAGCGCCGCGGACCCGAGCGGGACGCCGGCGCCGGTCAGGCCGCCGCCCAGGGTCAGCGACCAGACCGCGATGCCGGCGGCGACGCCGAAGGCGGCCGGGACGAGGTTGCCGAGGTGCAGGGCGATCATCTCGGCGTCGGCCGTCAGCGCGCCGAGCAGCGGGCCGGGGCCGACCCGCTGGTGGTACGACGGGGGTTGCCGCAGCAGGTGGTCGGCCAGGCGGACGCGCACGTCCGCCGCGAGCCGGGCGTTGAGCCGGGCGACCAGCGCGCCCTGGAGCAGCGAGCCCAGGGCGGCCAGCAGGCCGACGCCGACCAGCAGCACCAGCAGCGCGGTCAGGCCGACCCGCGTCTCGCCCCCGCCGGGCAGCACCGCCGCCAGCGGGACGCCGGCCGGCGAGCCGACCGCCGCGGCCACCGCGGGAATGGCGCGGATCGGCGTGGAGGCGACGAACGGCACGAGCAGCGCCAGCAGGGTCGTGCCGGCGAACAGGGCGAGCCGCGGCCGGACGATCTGGCGCACGAAGCGCCGCCGGTTCTGGCGCGTCATCGCCGGCGCCGGCTCCTCGCGCCGGGCGCGGCCGGGCGTCTCCGTGCCGCCAGCGCGCGCAGCGCCGCCTCGACGGCCGGTCCGGCGGGTCGCGGCGGGCCCGGCCACGGGGCATCGACGCGCGCCGTCCCCCGGGCGACCGCCGTGCGCAGGCCGGGCAGCCGGCGGCGGCACGCCGCGGCGCGCTCCGCCGCGTCCGGTCCGGCGAACAGCACCACCGCCCGGCGCGGCGGCCACCAGGCGACGATGCCGCCTTCCGCGGCGGCGGCGCGCGCCAGCCGTTCGGCGTCGTCCGCCTCCTGCGGCTCCGCCGCGAGCACGGTCCACGGCCCGGGCGCGCCGGCGGCGTCGGCGAGCAGCGTTTCGGCCCGCCGCAGGCCGGCCAGCGCCTCGAGCCGCTCGTCGGCGCGCTCCGCGTCGGCCTCGGCGAGCAGGTCGGCGGCGGCGCGGCGCAGGTGCGGCGCCGCCCGCGCCATCCGCTCGACGAGCGGCAGCACGCGGGTGCGCAGCAGCGCCGCCGCCTCCGCGCGCCGGTTCCGCGCCAGATCCAGACGGGCCTGGAGCAGCAGCGCCTCGGCCGTCTCGTGGACGCCGCCGAGCCGCGCGAACACCGGGCGGGCCGCCGCCAGGTCGGCCGCGGCCCGGTCCAGCGCGTCGTGCGCGCCGCGGGCCTGCCGGTCCAGCCCGATCTCGGCGAGGGTCAGGCGGGCGAGCGCCTGGCCGTAGGGGTCGCGCAGCTCCTCGAACCGGCGCAGCGCCTCGCCGCGCCCGGCCGCCTCGGCCTCCTCCAGCCGGCCCTGGGCGCGGCGGACGCGGGCCAGCTCGCGCCAGGCGAAGCCGACGGCGCGCGCGACGGGCACCGAGGTCGAGTCCGCGGCCAGCTCGAGCGCCGTCTGCGCCTCGCGCTCGGCGCCGGCGATCCGGCCCAGCCCCAGCAGCGCGCCGGCCAGGCGGGCGTGGAGCGACGGCAGCAGATCGCGCGCCCCGATCCGTTCCGCCAGCTCCAGGTCGCGCGCCAGCGCCTCGCGGGCCTCCGCGAAGGCGCCCCAGCGCATGTGGAGGAAGGCGAGCGAGCCGTAGGTCGCGGCGGCGCCGTAGTGGTCTTCGAGCTCCAACTTCAGTTCGAGCGACCGTTCGAGCAGCCGGCGGGCCTCCTCCGGGTCGCCCCACGCCTCGAGCTGCAGGCCCCAGCTGTTGAGGATCCGGGCGCGCTGGGCCGGGTCGCCGTCGGCCAGCGCGTAGGCGCGGCGCAGCCAGCCGACGGCGGCGCCGGGCTCGCCGCGGCGCGCGGCGAGCAGGCCGCGGTAGTGGGCGATCCGGCAGCCGGTGCGGAGCTCGTCGGGGCCGTCGTCGAGCCGCCGGGCGGCGTCGTCGAGCAGGCGGTGGGCGCGGTCGAGCGCCTCGGCGTCGCGGGCGGCCAGTTCGAGGCGGGCCTGTTCGGCGAGCGCCAGGGCGCGCAGCGCGGGCCGGCGGGCGGCGCGGGCGGCGGCGAGCGCGGCCTCGAGCAGCGGGCGGGCGGCGGGCGCGCCGTCGGTCTGCGAGAGCAGCTCGGCGGCGCGGATCAGGGCCCGCGCGCGCGCGGCGGGATCCGTCGCGCGGTCGGCCAGCTCGCGGGCCAGCGCGGCGGCGCGGGCCAGCTCGCCGCGCCGCTCGCAGGCGTCCAGCTCCGCCGCCGGGTCGGGTCGCGCGTCGCTCATGCCGCCTCCTGCGCGCGTCCGTCGCGACGCGCGTGCTCCAGTCCGGCGGCGTAGAGGATGGTCTTGACCTGGAACGGCCGGAGGCCCGGGTTCGCCGACAGCAGCCGGGCGACGTGCCCGCTGACGTGCGGGCAGGCGAAGCTCGTGCCGGTGACCAGTTTCTCGCCGCCGCCGGGCCACGGGGCGCAGACGTAGATCCCGGGCGCCTCGATCTCGCTCTCGGCGCCGCAGCGGAAGTAGAACCGTTCCGGGTCCTCGATCGCCGCGCCGTCGACGGCGATGAGCGAGGTGAAGATCGACGGGAAGCTGCGCTGTCCGGGCAGGTTGCTCGCCGCGGCGACGACGATCGCGTTCGCGCGGTACGCGCGGTCGATCCGGGCGCGCAGCGGGTCGGCCAGCTCGGGGTTGCGCGTGCCGAGGCTGACGTTGAGCACGTGGGCGCCGGAGGCGACGGCCCAGTCGAGCGCGGCGAGCAGGGCGCCGCCGCGGCCGCGCGCCTCCTCGCCGAGCACGCGGACGCTCCAGATGCGGGCGGCCGGGGCGAGCCGCAGGACGATCCCGGCGCAGGCGGTGCCGTGCCCGGCGGCGTCGCCCGGCTCGACGTCGTCCACCCGCCAGCCGGTCCCGTCGCGCGCGACGCCGACCGAGCGTTCGACGCGGCCGAGCAGGGCGGGGTGGAGGGGGTCGACGCCGGAATCGATCACCGCGACGCGCACCCCCGCGCCGTCGCCCCGCGCGGCGAGCAGCTCGGGCGGGATCGCCTCGAGGAACCGGCGGAGGGCTCCGGGTTCCATCACGGCTCCTCCCGCAGCCGCCGGCGGGCGCGTTCGCGGCTGGCCACGGCGCGCAGGATTTCGGCCGCCAGGCGCAGGCCGTCGTCGTCGTCGCCGCGCGCCAGCTCGCGCAGCGCCTCGACGGTCTCCAGCGCCCCGCGCCAGGCGGGGGTCTGGCGGAGCTGTTCGAGCCAGCGGCGCAGTTCGTCGGCCAGCCCGGCGCGGGCCGGGTCGGGGTCCGGGGCGAGGGCGCGGGGCAGGGCGGCCGCGAACAGCGAGAACAGGTGGCGGTCGCCGCGCCACTCCTCGACGGCGGCGGCGGCCAGCCGCGCCAGCTCGGCGACGCGGGCGATCGTCTCCGGGTCGAACCCGCGCGCGGCCGGTCCGTTGCGCAGCTCCAGCACGCCGGCCGGAACCCCGTGGACCTCGAACGGCACCGCGAGCAGGTTGCGCGTGGCGACGCCCGTCCGGCGTTCGATCTCGCCGCCCGTGGTGTCGCCCCGGACGTCGGCCACGGCGAGCGGCTCGCCGCCGGCCAGCACGGCGCCGGCCACGTCGGCGGACGGCGCGAGATGGGTCCCGCGCAGCCGGTCCGCTCCCGGGCCGATGGCCGCCGCGACCCGCAGGTCGCCGCGGTCCTCATCGACGAGCAGCAGCGCGCCGGACTCGGCCCCCGCCAGCCGGGCCGCCAGCCCCACCAGGCGCGCGAGGCGCGAATCGTCGGCCTCGGCCCGCAGCAGCAGGCGGGCGCAATCGATCGTCGACAACAGGTCGCGCAGGCGGTCGACGAAGTCGGCGGGGAGCGGACCGGGCATCGGGGACTCCTACGGCGCCGAGCCGAGGCGGATCGACGACCAGCCTTCGGGCTGGACGAAGACCTGCAGCTCGTCGCCGGCCGCGACCGAGTAGACGGCGGTGGCGGTGCCGTCGCCGCCGGTGACGGGATCGGCGAAGATCTCCTCCGCGTCGAGCGACGAGACGACGAGGAACGTCAGCGGGACGCCGGCCGCCGGTCGCGCGTCGAGCCCGCCGGCCGCGCGGTACGTCAGATGGGCCTGCAGCAGCAGCAGGAACGGGTCGCCCGCGGCGAGCCGCGCGGAGGTGAGCGTGCCGTCGTAGCCGGCGAAGGCGGCGCCCGTCACGCGGCGCGAGACGACGGCGCTGCGGGCGGCGTCCGGGCCGTCCCATTCGGCGGTGAGGGTGTCGACGACGGCGTCGGCGGCCCAACGGAAGACGGCGTAGCCGGCGGCGTCGCCGGCGGGGCAGCCGGGTGGCGGCGCGCCGTTCGCGTCGAGCACGGGGAGCGGGTCGGCGTCGAGCACCTCGGCGTCGAAGGCGGTGTTGGTCAGCGTGAGCGCGCCGCGGGCGGTGTTGACCGTCACGCAAACCTCGTGCACCAGCCGGCCCGGCTCGAAGTCGACGGGGACCGGCGAGCCGATCGCCGGCTGGACCGCGGCGAATTCGACGCGGACCCACGTGGTGCCGGCGCCGGTCACCGAGACGACGGCCGTGCCCGCGGTGTCGGAAACCAGCCCGACCTGGGCCCGGCCGGCCGTCTCGTCGTCCGGGTCGGGCTGGAGGAGCAGCGAGGCGGTGGAGGAGAAGCCCGGGGCGACGAACGTGCCGAGCGACGTCTCCAGCTCGACGATCTGGCACGGCACGCCGCGCACGGTGATCGGCACCTCGGTGGCGCCGTCGGCGACGCCGCGGCCGGCCGTCGGGTCCAGCGTCACGTCGCTGAGCCGGAAATCGATCGCGACCGAGACGGACACGCCGCCGAGGACGGCGGTCAGGACCGCGCGGCCGGGACGGGCGGGCGGGACGAGGTCGACGCGCACCGTGCGCGCCTGCGGATCGACCAGGGCCAGCGGGATCTCGACCTCGGCCTCGTCGAAGCCGGTCTCGCCGAAGCCGTACGGGTCGGCCTGGAGCAGGCCGGCGCCGGCGACGCGGACGGCGAGCGGGACGGCGGGGGTGGCGCGATCGGCGGAGTAGGTGATCTCGGCGACGGGCCCGTCGGGGAGGCCGAGCGGCCAGTCGGCAGCGCCGGCGGCGACGGGCAGGGGGCTGCCGGTCTGCGGGTCGAGCAGCCGCAGTTCGACGTGGTACGGGATGTCGCCCACGTCGGTGATCGAGGACTCGTCGCCGCAGGCGGCGACGGTCGCGGCGAGCAGTGCGAGCGCCAGGATTCGCGTCGTCATCCTCGTGCCTCCCCGGCCTACCAGCCGCCGTAGTCGTAGCCGGTCGACTGGAACACGCCGCCGTCGGTGAAGCGGTTGTAGATCGCCTTGAACGCCCGCTCGAACAGGTCGTAGTCGACGGACAGGCCGAACGCCACCCCGGTGATGAACTGGCTCTCGGCGCCGAACACGCTGCCCAGTTCCGGGTCCTCGCTGCCGGCGTACTGGAACACGTCGCCGGCGCGGACGCCGATCGGCACCGAGCGTCGTTCGAAATGGGCCAGCACGCTGAACGAGACGCCGCTGTACAGCGGCAGCGAGATGCCGGCGTACATGTGGTCGAAGGGGTAGCGGATCATGCTGAACCCGAGCAGGATCGCGACGTCGTTCCAGTAGTGTCCGTTCGCGAAGTCCCAGAAGCGGTAGTCGAACTCGTACGGGTCGCGGCCGAACGGATAGATCGCCAGCAGCAGCGGCACGTCGAAGTCGTAGACGTCGTCGGTTTCCTCGACCACCTGCCAGACGTCGCTTCCCGAGCGGAGGGCGTCGGGGGTCTGGCGGGGGATCAGCCGGCGGACCGGGAACCAGGTGCCGATCAGGCCGGCGCGGATGCCGAAGTAGTACTCGCCGTGGACGTAGATGTGCTCGGAGAGGATCGTCGTCACGCGCGGGTCGTCGCACGAGGCGATGACGGGGGCGAAGGAGGGGGTGGGACCGCCGCCCGCCGCCCGCTCGCTGGAGTAGGTGCAGACCCGGATGGGATACTCGAAGAACCCCGCCGGGAAGCCGAGCCGCAGGACGCGCGAGCCGGGGTAGCGGGCGCGGCGCGGAACGAGCGGCTGGTCGACGGCGGCGTTACCCGGCCGCGCGTGCGCTCCCGGGGGGCGGTGCCGCTCGCGCTCCTGCTGGGCCGGCGTCAGGGCCTGGGACGCGCCGAGCAGCGGGGGCGGGACGTAGCCGACGTACTGCGGTTCCTCGTCGGACTGGTACTCCACGCGCACCGCGCCGGCCGGCTCGATGTCGCGGACCCAGATCATCACCGCGTCGCCCTGCGTGACGGTGCCGGTCTCGCCGAGCCGTCCGGTGTGGAACGAGATCGGGATCACCTTCTGCCGCACCCCGCCGATCGGGACCTCGTGGTCGACCACCGGCACGTACGTCCGCGCGATGCGGCAGGCGTCGGGCTGGTCGACCGACACGCCGTTGACCCGCAGCGTCTCGGCCAGCGAGATCCCGCGCGGCTTGCCCCGGACCTCGATGCCCATCACGTCGCCGGACGACACCGGCCCCGGCAGGTACTGGCCGATGAAGATCGGCTCGCCCGGCCACACCCGGACCGGCCGCGAACTCTCGTCGCCCAGCCGCACCGTGACCAGCAGCGGGTATTCCGGCGCGAAGTCCGAGACATCGACGCACAGCGTCGCCATCCCGCGCCCGTCCTCGGTCGCCAGGTCGCTCGCGGCGTGCACGTCGCCGCGCTCGTCGATGTATACCGACGCCTGGCGGCAGGCGTCCGACACCCGCCGCAGGAGGTCGTACTCCTTGCACAGCCCGACCAGCACGCCGGTCGCCGAGCCGGCGTCGCCGGACCGTCCCTGCGTCTCGCAGCGGTAGTCGCGCGCCAGGTCGCTCGACAGGGCATCGACGTCGAAGTTGTTGCCCGTCGACAGTCGCACCTTGCGGATCGCCTCCTGCACGCCGCGCGGCAGGGGGGCGTCGAGCCAGAACGAGGGGCGCTGGCCCGAGGGTGGGGCGTGTTCGGCGAGGGCCGAGCGGAGGTTCTGGCAGGCCGTGCGCACGCCGGCGTCCAGTCCGAGCGCTCCGTCGCACAACCGGACCGCCAGCACGTACTCCGCACGGCTCAGCATCTCCCGGTCGAGCCGGCGCAGTTCGGAGATGTTCTGGCGCATCTCCTGGCACCGGCCCTCCTGCTCGTTCCAGGTCCGCATCGGGTCCAGCATGCAAGCCTCGAGCTGGTCGGCGGCCTGGAACAGCTCGAGCGCCCGGAACTGGGCGCGCTCGACCGCCTTGTGCAGCCCGATGCATTCGCCTTCCGTCGAGCCGCCGCAACGGTCGCCGTCCAGGGCCCGGCCGACGACGTTGATCGTCCGCGTCAACTCCAGCAGCCGGGTCAGCCGCGCCGGCCCGGTGTCGTCGCGCTCCTCCTCCAGCGAGTAGCGCACCTCGTCGCAGTACAGCGTCTCGGCCGTTCGCACCGTCGTCCCGGCGACGAACGAGCCGGAACCCTGGGCGAAGGAGAGGGCCATGAAACCGGCCGCGGTTCCGCCTCCTCGCGGCTCCGTTCCGGCGGGGCCCGCTGCGGTCGGGTCGTCCGCGGGGTCGTCGGCACCGCCGGGGTCGTACCCGTAGTCGCCCGTGTAGTCGGCGTAGTCGTAGTCCCACTGGGCCCGGGCCTCGCTGGCCCCCGTCCCGAGACACACGAAAACCCCAAGGATTGCCGCTGTGCGCGTCAAGACACGCCTCCTCTCCCGGCTGTCTGTCCCTCGGGTCTGTCCCGGAACGCCGGCAGGGCGTTCCGGGGCCAGACCGGAGGGGCCGAGCGAGCCTTAGACGGGTGGGGTGCCCAAAACGTCATCCTCGCCGACCGGTCTCGTTGTTCCGTCATGGGGCCCACACCCATTCGCAGCGGTCGTCCCCGGCCGCCGCGGCGCCCGTGGTGCACGACACGCGGGACGGAGCGGACAGAAACCGCAGCAGGAGTTCGGTTCCCGGGGCGCAGGGAACGCGCTGGCCGTCGAGCCCCACGCAGCCCGGCCGGTCCCCCCATTCGGTCCGCGGGTAGCGCAGCGCCACCACGCCCTCGATGATCAGGTGGGTCCCGTCGGCGCCACGCGGCGCCGCCAGCGCGTTCGCCCCCTGCTCGGTCAGGTCGACCCGGGCCAGGAGCGCCCCCGCCTCGCCGAAGGGCAGCGGCGGGGAGAGGTCGAAGCGGTCGATCCGTCCCGTGGCGTCCCGGTGGGCCGTCAGTACGGCCGTCCACCCTTCCGGAGCGAAGGCTCCGCCCGCGGCGTCGTGGAACGCCTCGCGAATCGGCCGGCCGCGGTCGTCGTAGTCCCACACGGCGCGCGCGATGCCGGCCGGTCCCGCGTGGAGGCGTCCGGCCGCGTCGAGGAACCGTTCCTCGACGACGTTCTCGCCGACCCAGTGGCGCACGCGGGCGGCGATGCCCGAGGCGTCCTCGCGCGGCCTGCCGTCGGCGCCCCAGGTCCGGTACTCTTCCAGGTGGCCGCGGTCGTCGTAGGTCCAGGTGCGGCGCGCGCAGCGCAGGCCGGAGCCCTGGTCGGCATCGATCGGGAGGCCGTCGATCCCAAGATACGACTCCTCGATCGGGCCGGCCGGGCTCCAGCGCGTGCGGCGCAGGTGGATTCCCCGGCCGTTGACCGCCGGGCGTTCATCCATGCCGAAGTAGCGCACCTCCAGCACGTGCTCCTCGGTGTCGCGCACCGAGACCACGCGATGGACGCCGCGCCCGTGGGCCTGCGACCAGGTGGCCTTGCCGTTGGTGCCGAAGAAGCGGGTCTCGATCACGGTGCCCAGCCCCGCTCCGTCGGCCGCCACCTGGGGGTCGGTGCAGCGCACGGTACCGTCGGGAGCGGTCCAGCACGCCTCGCCGGTGCCGAGCGGGACGTAGGTCCGGGTGACCCGCGCCACCTGCTCCGGGCCGCCGACCATCGGCCGCGGGGGCGTCGCGGCATCGGTGTACCATTCGGCGGTCAGCCGCCCGAGGCGGTCGAACTCGCGGTGCACGACCAGCTCGCCCGTCACGGCCGGAACGGGGTTTCCCTGCGCGTCGAACGCCCGCTCCTCGATGACGTTGCCGTCGGCGTCGTAGCGGTAGCTGCGCCGCATCGATCCCGGCCAGCTCGGGTGCGGGACGGGCGGCGTTCCACCCACCGGCTCCTCCTGTTCCTCGAGCACCCGGCCGAGCGGGTCGACCTTCCAGCGGACGACGGCGGCCGCGTACGGGCTGTCGACGGGCTTGCCGCGGGCGTTCTCGAAGCGCTGCCCGACCAGGAAGCCGTAGGCGTCGTATTCGTACGTCACCCGGGACACGCCGCGGAACTCGTCGCCGCGGGAATCGACCGGCTGCCCGTCCAGCCCCTCGTAGCGCTTGGCGAGAACCTGGCCCCGCTCGTCGTAGGTGTAGCGGATCGTCGCGAAACCCTGCGGGGCCACCGGCTGGCCCTCCGCGTCGAGGCTCCGCTGGACCACCCGCCGGCCCTGCTCGTCGCACTCGAAGGCCCGCGACTTCACCACGACCGGCCGTCCGTCCGGCCCCTGGATCGTCTCGTCCTCCCACTGCTGCGCGACCAGGTCGCCCGCTTCGTTCCAGCGCATGCGGACCGTCTCGCGCACGGGGACGCCGCCGCGCCCCAGCGAGCGTTCCACGGTCCGCAGCCCGCGCTCGTCGTATTCGAAGCGCCGTTCGACCACCTCCTCCGCGTCCGGGGCGGGCCGGCCGTCCGACCCGAGGCAGACCTCGGTCGTCAGGTTGCCCCGATCGTCGTACGTCCGTCGCCGCGCGAAACACCGCTCGACGGGAACCGGTTCCCCCTCCGGTCCGCGGAACCGGATCCGCGTGGGCCGGTCCCGGTCGTCCCACTCGACTTCGATCCGGTGCGCGCCCGGGTAGGCCGCGTTCTCCGGGAAGCGGATCGGCCGGCCGTCGCCGCCGAACACCGAGGTGGCGACGACGTTGTGGCGGTCGTCGTAGGCGTAGCGGACGGTGCGGGTGGCCCGGGCCGCCACCTCCTTGTCCGCGCGTTCGTCCTTGCCCGGGTCGAGGATCTCCTCCGTCTCCTCGACCGGCCAGCCGTCCGGGTCGCGCGTCGTCGTCGCCCGAATCCGGCCGAAACGGTCGGGCTGGGGGTTGCCCAGGGCGTTGAGGTTGCGCGTGACGCGCGCGAAACCGCGCTCGTCGAGTTCGGAACTCAGGATCGAGATGCGGTCCTCGTTCCAGGTCGGCAACTCCTCGCGGCCGGGCAGGACCGCGCGGCGCGACCGGCCGTCGGGACTGACGAGCAGCACCGCCAGCGGCACGCACTTGCGGTTGCCGAGGCCGCAGCGCAGCGCGGTCGTGCGCTCCACCGTGCCGTTCTCCCGGTACTCGAAGACCAGGGTCGTGGCGCGTTCCCACCAGTTCGCGTCGCCCCAGGCCACGGGCACCGGGAAGCCGGTGCCGTTGCGATGCTCGAGTCGGATCAGCTTCTCGCCCTGGTAGACGAACACGAAGTACTCCGAGCGCCCGGCGAGGTCCGACTCCGCGATCTCGTGCATCGGCACCGGAACCTGGTACCGCAGCGCGAACTGGCGGGCGAACCGCAGCGTCTCCGGCACCTCGGGCAGCGGCGCCCCGTCCGGCGCGACGGCCGCCGTGGCGCCGTCGGGGAACGACGGCGGCCGGCCGCCGTCGTCGCGCGGCGGTTCCGCCGATCCGGCGTCCTCCGGCGGCGCGCGCACGGCGCGGGACGGCGGCTCGTCCGGCTCGCCCGGCGCCCACAGCATCGTCGCCCCGGCCGCGACCGCCGCCAGCAGCAGCACCGCCCCGGCCGCCGCCAGCCAGCGCCGTCCCCACCCCCCTCCCAGCGGGCGCACGCCCCCCAGGTCGGTCCCCGGCGTGTGCAGGTCGCGGATCACCTCCCACACCGGATGCTCGACCCGCAGCCAGCGGCGGATCAGGTCCATCCGGAACCGGTAGGCGTCCCGCGGGTCCCCCGCCTCCAGGTCCTCCTGCTCGACCATCCGCTCCAGCATCCCCCGCAGCGAGGCCCGGCGCACCTCGAACCCGTACTCCCGCCGATGCGCCTCCAAGTTGGCCTCGATCACGGCCGCCGGGACGTACCGGGACGGCCCGTCGGCCGCGGCCGCCAGCAGCGAGCCGGTCACGCGCGCCAGCAGCGGCAGGCTCTTCCACCAGTAGACCGTCTGCGGCAGCGGACTGTCCGCCAGCGCCTCGGCCACCGCGTCGACATCCGCGGCCTCCACGATCGTCGAGCGCTTCTCGTTCATCCGGTCGACCAGCGCCTGGCAGACCACCTGGGTGTAGAACGGATGCCCCGCCGTCAGCCGCAGGATCGACTGCACCGCGTCGTCCGCGTACTCCATCCGGCCGCGCACCGGCTCCCGGATCAGCCGCTCCGCGTCGCCCAACGCCAGGAAGCTGATCCGGCGATGGAGCGCCTTCCCCATCAGCCGGCTCCACACCGCCGGGTCGCGCTCCTGCACCCGGCGGGAGCCGGTGAACAGGAACGACAGCGGCAGCGTCGAGTCGAGCATCGCGGACAGCACGAGCGTCACGTCGCTCGACAGCGTGCCGTGGTGGATGTGCTCCTCGATCAACTCGTACTCGTCGATCAGCAGCACCAGCTTCCGCTTCCCCAGCCGCGGCGCCAGATCCTCGAGGAAGCGGCGCAACGCCGCGTGCGGCTCCGGGTCGTCGCTCCCGGGCGGCACCAGCCCCGCGGACGACAGGCCCCGCTCCTCCATCCGCTCCACGATCCGGCGCGCCATCGCCCGCCACAGGTCGGCGTCGCTCCGCAACTCCGCCAACTGCTGCATGTCGAGCAGCACGGTGAGGAAGCGATCGCCGAGCCGCCCGTCGAGAACCTGCAGCAGAATCGAGGTCTTCCCGCAACGCCGGCCGCCGCACAGGACGATCATCTCCCGCCCGTCGGTGTCCAGCCGGTCGTGCAGGAAGCGCAGTTCCTCCTGCCGGCCGAAGAACATCGAACGATCCCGGATCGGGTTGCCCACGATGTACGGGTTCGGCTCGATGGGGACGAAATCGTCCAACTTCGCTCCTCCCCGGAGGCGGTCATCATACCCTCGGTCCGCCGCGCGTCACAACCGCAACGCGACTCGAGCTATCCGCGCTGTGCGCGGGGCGCGCTACGGTAGCCGCGAGACGCATCGGGTGGATCGGGCAATACCCCAGCGCTGCCCGGAATTCCGTGGGCCCAGGTGGCCCGGACAGCCCTCGGGGCGGGGAAAATACCCCAGTGCCAGTTCCAGAAATTCTGGCCGACTGAATTCCGGAAATTCTGGCCGATCTGATCGGCCGGCGAAGGACCGAGGTATGACGCCCTCCGACGGCGGCGCGCGGAAGCGCCGCGGCGGAGGCA
>Ga0073932_1000581_pt1 | contig 88312 bp, 67 predicted proteins | sample DewCreD2012metaG_FD_76967 | JGI IMG/M metagenome (GOLD analysis project Ga0073932, IMG submission 76967) | Hot spring sediment bacterial and archeal communities from British Columbia, Canada, to study Microbial Dark Matter (Phase II) - Dewar... ...
CCATCAGTAGTTTCCGCAATCATTCAATTGCGGCCCTTTCTGTGACCGTTTCCCGCTTCCGTCCTTCCTGTCACTCTGCAATTGTTAAGGTCCACCGACAGTAAAGCCGATGCTGTGCCCCTCTTGCACCCCTGCATCGGCCCCGACAACTTAACAGCCCTACTGCCAGTCTTGTCACTGTCTATTGTTTTTTGGTAACTTTCAGTTTACTACATTTTTGACTTTTTGTCAAGCTGCTTTTTGGCAGGTCTTGCTCAGGCAGTCTCCACACCCGCGTCTTATGAGCTTAAAACGGGGAACTGGCGTTCCCCTCGGAGCAAGCATGATAAGGCTCTGGGTAGGTCTTGCTCAGGCAGTCCCCACACACGGAGGGAGATTTTATCACAGGACGTTTTCTTGTCAAGTTGATTCAAGACTGTTTTCATGCGTCCACAGGCGGCGTATAGTCTGGAGACTGATGCCTGAAATAGGTGTTATATAGGGCTGCGTAATGCCCGCCCTGAGCCATTAAATGAGCATGAGTCCCCTCCTCGATGATGCGCCCATGATCCATGACAATGATGCGATCGGCGTGTTTGATGGTGGAAAGACGGTGCGCGATGACAATAGCGGTGCGATCGCGCATCAGCGTCTCCAGGCCTTCCTGAATCTGCGCCTCGGTAAAGGGGTCGACACTGGCGGTAGCCTCATCCAGCACAAGGATGGAAGGCGCTTTGAGCAACACGCGCGCCAGCGCCACCAACTGACGTTGCCCCATCGAAAGATTCGCGCCGCGCTCGCCAACATCGGTATCCAGACCATTGGGCAGGTCAGCAATCCAATCGCCGTGGCTGATACGCTGCGCGGCAGCGAGCACCTGCGCATCGGTGGCTTCCGGCAAGCCGTAACGGATGTTGTCACGCACAGTGCCGGAAAAGAGAAATGGTTCCTGGGGGACCAGACCGATGTGACGGCGGTATTGTGCCAGGTCGAGCGTGCGAATATCGCGCCCATCGATCAGTAGGCGCCCGTCCTGGAATTCGTAAAAGCGCGTAACCAGCCGGGCAATACTGCTCTTACCCGCGCCTGTATGCCCCACCAGGGCGACAGTCTCCCGAGGAGCGATATCCAACGAGAAATCGGGAAGGACGGTTTCGTCGCCGGTGTAGCTGAAACGCAGGTTACGAAACTCGATGTGCCCGGTGATGGCTTCGACCGGCTCCGCTGCGGTTTGCACAACCTTAGGTTCAGCGTCGATGAGGGCGAAAACTCGTTCCGCCGCCGAGAGGCCATCCTGAAATTGGCTCCAGAATGAAGCGATGTTGATGACAGGCCACCAGAAAAAACCAACAGCCTGCATAAAAAGGTACCAGTTCCCAGGGCTAACACCGCTGCGCGTCGCCAGGCCGCTGGCATAAAGAACAAGCGCCGTCCCTAGACCTGAGGCCATCCCCATGACCGGAAAGATAGAGTTCATGGTGATGTCACGTTTAAGACCAATGCGGTAGGACTGCCGGTTGTTCTCGGCGAAAGTGGTATAGATGGCGCGTTCCTGACGGAAGCTCTTGGCGACAACAATACCGCTGATGGACTCCTGAATTTGAGCGTTGATGGTTGCCGTTACGCGGCGCGACTGCTGGGTCACCCTGCGTGCGATGCGGCGGAAGCTCAACGCAATGCCAGCGGCAATGGGGGTGATGCCGATCAGCAGTAGCGTGAGCCAGACATTGATGGTGAAGAGCCACACGACCAGAATCGCCACCAGCAAGACCTGACTGATGAGATCCGTCACCAGCGTGACAACGGCGGAGAAGTCCTGCGTGTCGGAGGTGACGCGGCTGACGATACGGCCTGACGAGTGTTCGTCATAGAAGGACAGGTCATGCTTGACGGTGGCGGCGAAGACGTCCTCGCGGACCTTCAGGACGACATCACCAATAATCCTGGCGGAGGCCATGCGGCGAATGTAGTTGGCAATCCAGGCGACAATGTTGAGCAACAATACCCCCACAGCCAGCAACACGATCATATTCAGCGTCGGATGCTGGGCGACCATGTCAATTCCCCTCGCAATGAGAATGGGTGAAGCGGTGCTGGTTGCCGAGTTGAGCAGCAGCAGAAATCCCACCAACAGCATCTCTTTGGTGTAGGGACGGAAATAGTCTACAATCCGCTTCAAGAGGTCCTTGTCGCTGTAATTGCGATCGTAACTCTCGGTATCTAAGCCGTCGAGAATAAAACCCATTGCTCCCTCACGTTTCAGTCATATCGTGCAAAAATCTGCCGGTACGGCGCACAGCGCGCCATCAATTCATCATGCTTGCCCTGATCGATCAATTCACCGCGGCGCAGCACCAGGATGCGGTCGGCCCAGCGGATCTGGCTGAGCCGGTGGGTGATGATGAACGTGGTGCGTTGGCGGCTGATGCGGCGCATGGCTCGTTGAATTTCGTCTTCGGTGGCGCTGTCGATGGCGCTGGTGCTGTCATCGAGAATGAGGATACGGGGGTCGGTGAGAAAGGCACGAGCGATAGCGATGCGCTGGCGCTGACCGCCGGAAAGCGTCACCCCGCGTTCGCCGACTTCTGTGTCGTAGCCTTTGGGGAAGCTCATGATGAAGTCATGCGCCTGGGCCTCACGCGCTGCTCTTTCGATATCTGCCCGCGAGGCATCCGCACAGCCAAAGGCAATGTTTTCGGCCAGAGTACGCGAGAACAAAAAGACATCCTGCTCAATGGTGGAGATTTGCGAGCGCAACGCCTCCAGGCTCCAGTCACGCACATCGACGCCATCCACCAGCACACGGCCCGCTTCCACGTCGAAAATGCGGTTGATCAACTGGGTCAGGGTTGTTTTGCCGGAGCCGGTTTGACCGACAATCGCGATGGTTTCTCCGGGGTTGACGCGGAAGTTGATATTGTTGAGCATACAGGTGTCATTGTAACCGAAGCACACGTTCTCGAAGACGACTTCACCACGCATAGGTTGCGCAAAGCCATCTACGTTCTCGTCCAGGTGCGTTTCCGTGTTGATCAAGGTTAAGATACGTTCCGCACTGGCGATGCCCATTTGGACAAGATTGAAGGAGAAGATCGAGATGAAGGTGGGGAAACGCAATGTGCCCAAGAGTCCCATGAAAGTGACAACCTGGCCCATGGTGAGCGAACCGGCCCTCCACATCAGCAACGCGTGCAGCAAGCCTCCGGCCCAGGCCAGACCGAACATCAGCAGTGGCCAATAACGCGCTTCGATAATCCCCTGCTGAACGTAGTAATCACGGAACAACCGCGCATTGCGGGAAAAGTTCTCCCATTCTTGCTGTTCCTGCGCATTCGCCTTGACGACCTCGATACCGGCAACGGCTTCGGCCAGCCGCGCGTTCATCACACCGAACTGCTCACGCTGCGCCATACTGACGGGCTTGAGCCGCCGGTTGTAATCGTAAACCGTAATCACCAACGCGACCGTGAACAGCGCCGGGACAAGCAACAGGCGCGCGTCGAGGCGTCCAATCACGATCACCGGAATGACCAGGCCCATCAACGAGTCAATGATGAGCATAATGCCCGGGCTGAACATCGCATTGAGCATCCGCACGTCGTTGGTGGCGCGCGCCATAATATCACCGATACGCTGTCGCCCGTAGAAAGTCTGACTCTTACCGAGCAGACTGACGTAGAGTTCATCGCGGGCGTCGCGCTCGATGCGCTGCGCGATGAACGACGAGGCGTAGTTGCGGAACAATCCCGTCACCCCCTGACTCACCGCGGCGCCGAAGGCCCCCAACGCCACCGTCAGCAACGCCGCCGATGTCCAGCCTGGCGTCGTAATGACATCGAAGCCCCGCCCCACATAGACCTGGATGTAGCTGTAGGCAGTGTTATTCAAAACCGCACTGACGAGCAAAATCAACGGGAAGAGCGGGTAGCGCATCATATGAGAGGTGATCCAGCGCACGGGCCCACTGCGGTCGTAACGATATTCGTTTTCCAGTGTAAATTCGCGTTTAGACACTATCCCTCCACCAGTATGATCCAACTCGTTTGACGTAAGGCGGGGAATAACTATACTCTGCGTATAGATGTGCCTTACGTAGCCGAGAGAGGATAACGAATACCCCTGCAAGGACTTGAACCTTGATAGCAGGTTTAGGAAACCTGCGTTCTATCCGATTGAACTACAGGGGCGACGGCGACATTATAACACGATACGATAAAACGAGAAACGAGCGGTGTATCACGCGCGAAACGGTTTGAAAGGAGCACCGATGAAAACATATCACGCCATAGCATGGTTAGCAGAAGGCAAACTGCGTCTGATCGATCAGCGCCGGTTGCCCCAGGAGTTAGTCTATTGCGATTATACGGACTATGACAAGGTCGCAGTGGCTATCCGCGAAATGGTGGTCCGCGGCGCACCGGCCATTGGCATCACGGCGGGCTACGGTATGGCGCTGGCGGCTCTGTACAGTTCCGCTCCCGATACAGACGCACTCCGCACCGAGCTACGCAGTGCCGACGCCGTGCTGCGCGCAGCGCGCCCCACCGCCGTCAACCTCTTCTGGGCGCTGGACCGGATACAGCGGCGCGTCGCAGACCCGGCGTTAGATTCGGTCGCAGCTATCCGCGAAGCCGTGTTGGCAGAAGCCCACGCGATTTACGCTTTTGAGGAAGCGTCCAACTTCCGCATCGGGCAGAACGCGCTGCCGTTGGTGCCAGATCACGCGCGCATCATCCATCATTGCAACACCGGCCCCCTGGCAACCGGCGAATACGGCACGGCGCTGCGAGTCATCACCGCCGCGCACGAAGCCGGGAAAGATGTGTTCGCCTACGTCGACGAGACCCGTCCGCGCCTGCAAGGCGCACGCCTCACGGCATGGGAACTGGAGCAGTGGGGGGTACCTTATAGCATCATCGTCGATGGGGCCGCCGCGCACATTATGCGTACCGTCGGCATCGACTTATGCGTGGTCGGCTGTGACCGCATCGCTGCGAACGGGGACACGGCCAACAAGATCGGGACGTACAGCCTGGCGCTGGCAGCGAAGGCGCACAATGTGCCGTTTTATGTCGTCGGCCCGACCAGCACCATTGATATGGCGTTAGCAACCGGCGATGAGATCACCATCGAGCAGCGGCCGGTCGAAGAAATTACCCGCTTCGAGACATGCCAGATCGCGCCCGCAGGCGCACCGGCGACCAATCCGGCCTTCGATATAACGCCCGCGGCCTACATCACGGCGATCATCACCGAACGCGGTGTCGTCTATCCACCGTTCACCGAAAATCTTGCCCGGTTATAGTACCACCCTCCTATTGTGATTCCGCATGAATGGGTTAGAATAGTGATAGGAATGGGAATCGGGAGGTGGAATCATGGTCTATTTACCAAGAGAAGAAGGACAGGGGTTGGTCGAGTACGGCCTGATCCTGGTCTTGATCGCAATCGTCGTCGCCGTCATCCTGGCGACGGTTGGTACCAAAATCGCAGAAATGTACAGCCAGGTTATGGAGGCGCTTAACAGGTGACCAGGGGATCAGCAATCTGACGACGCGCCCCGTTCCCAGGCAGAATGGGGCGTTTTTTATGGTTGTCCCAGCCAGAGACTCTGATAGATTTCCCACTCACGCGCCTCCGTTTCCCAGTACGGATAGACAGCAACGCCGGTAACCACGTTTGCCCACGTCGCCCAATCATTCAGGCCGTCAATCGTTCCGCGTAAGCCGCTGCGCATGTTCTCGGCGGTGGGTTTATGCGTAGGCGTGACCTCTTCAGACGTCGGAATCCCAATGAAAAGACGCACGTTGCTGTAAGCTAACGCGCGGCTGAGCGCGATGACCTGGAATTTCGTCCAATAACGATACAGGCCAGACGTGGGCAACGCGCTGTCATAAACCATCACGGCGATCTCGTCCACCCGACGGGCGATTTTTTGATAGTAAGACGTACTCCAGCTCCATCGCCCCACGAAAGGCCAGCGTATGGTAGGAAAGATCGGCCAGATGCGCCGCCCGGCAATGGAAAGCACGGCCTCGGGAGCAAGCGCCTGCCGCAGTTCATCGAGCAACGCCAGCACCGATTTATCCCCATCTTCGACCGGTTCAGGGTCGATATGCAGGCCGTCGAAGCCGGCATCCCTTATCAGTGCAACGCAGAAATCCACGACCTCACCCCGGACAGCACGACTGTTGAGGTTCATCGTCTCCAGTGGCAGACCAACCCACGCCTGCACGACCAGGTCGGGGGCAAAGCTCTTGACCGCGGTGACGAATTCTTTTGCGTAAGCGTAAGTGGGGTTAAAACTGCCTTCCGGCTTGTAATAACTCGCGTAAACGTAAATCGTGGTGATCTGTCGTTCGGCCAACTGCGTGGTGAGCGTCAGAATTTCGTCGGCGCGGTGCGGCTGGCTCACCCATTCGACGCCGAGCCAGGCCGCGTTGCGCCCCTGGTTGAAATGCGCGCCGGGATAAGTCGATTGAGGGCGAAAAATGCAGCTCCGCCCAAACACGACCAGCCACAATACGAGCAAAGCGCCCAGACGCCACAGCAGGTCCGTACGGCGAGAGAGGATGCGCTTTTGAGGATGGCGCGCGACCTTTCGCGTCCCGGTTTTCGTGTTGCTCACGGTTCAATCAAATAGACGTTCACTTTTCCGCCAAAGTCTGAGGCGTAAAGGATGCGCGTCCCGTCCCAACTCCAGGTGGGATGGCAATGGCTGCTCTGTGTATGCCAGGATGTTTTGTGCTGACACAGCACAGAAAGTTTCGCTTCTTCCCCGGAAATGTCGATCAGTACCAGGTCATCTACATCATCGCCAACCAAAATCGTGTTATCGGGATTGGCGTGATAGTGGTTGCAGTAGAAAGGCATCTCCACGCGGCGGACAAGGTTGCCGTAACGGTCGGCCAACCCGACAAAGGGGATCATCGCGTTGGCGTTGACCGGCACCTCGGTCGCTACGGCCTGCGTGCGGCTGGACGTGATCGTGCCATCGTGCCCCGGGCCGCGATCGTCGAAAAATATGTACCCGTCCTGCGTCCAGAATTCGTGGCCGATGGAGTCGTATTCCTCCTGGCGATAACAGGGCCTGGCTTCCCGTGAAACGAAGTCCAGAATCCAGATGCGCTGCGTGACCAGGTTCCACGGTCCTTCGTGACAGAAGGTCGCCAGCGTGCCATCGTCGGGGCAGAACTGAAAGTGGCCGAGCCAGTGGGTGTCTTTGTAGACATCGAACGCGCCGCCTCCGTTGAGATAAGCCAATGTCACCCGCCCGTCCTTAATGCGGTAGAAGCTCTCCTTGAAGCCGGTGTAGTTTGGCCCGCGTGGGGCATCCACTTTCTCGTTGCGGGTGAAAGCGATGTAACGCCGGTTGGCCGCAATCGAAGGCGCACCAACGCTGAAATCGCCGGTTTCGGCGTAGACAACGGTGATTGCACCGGTCTGCGTGTCGAGACACTTGATCTGATTGCCCGTCGTGTAGACGATCAGCCGGCTGTCCGGCGTCTTGGTCACGCCGCCGACAGAGCGAGGCTCGTCGGTCAACTGCGTGATGACGCCCGTGCTCAAATCCATGCGAAAAACGTTGTAATGTGGCGAATCCTCCGGGCGTTTATCCTCGCCCGAGGCGCGGTCCGACACGAAAATAATCTCGTTCTTGACGCTATCGAACGAATTCTCCGTAAAGTACAGATGGACATTGTTGCCCAAACTCGTCAGTTGTTTGATCGTCCGTCCGGTCTTTTCGTCCACAAACTCACGCATTTCTGATTTCCAAGTATCGCCAATCATACGTCAATCTCTCCAAGTTCTTGAATCAGCGAATGAGCGAATGAACGAATGACGAATCGCCCACGCACTTCTCATTTCTGACTTCCAACCGCTAATTCTCTTCTGGGCCTTTGCCGAGGAAGACGGGCGCCAACATCTGCTCGACAGGAGCATAGCGGTCAGTCAGCAGCACAGCAACATCCTCGGACAGCAAGGCGGTCACCTCTTCCTCAGGCAGCAGCCACCGCCGCCACAACGATGCGGTGTCGAAGGCATCCAGGTCCAACGGCACATCTGTTCCCACAATCACGATGGTGTTCCGCGAGGCCGCGCGCCAATTTTCACTCGTGGGCGCAACGTAAACGTGGGCAAAAGTCTGCTGCAAGGTATGGACATAAGCGCGCAGGAAATGCCCATAAGTTCCATCGATGATATTGACCATGTAGAGGCCATCGGGTTCCAGCCAGGCATGAACGCGCTCGTTGAATTCCCGCGTGGTGAGGTGGTAGGGAACGGAAAAATCGTTGAAAGCGTCGCCCATGATCAAATGATAACGCACGGTTGGTTCGCGGTGTAGAAACATCCGTGCGTCCTCGTTGTAGCTGACGATGCGCGTGTCCGGCGACAATCCCAGGTGCCAGTACGCCACCCGCGTCACACCAGGGTCAATCTCGATCACATCAAGGACGCTATCGGGATAGAGTACTTCCATATACTTGGGAAATGTGTATCCGCCCCCGCCGATGAAGAGCGCGCGCAACGCCTCATGCCGCGTAGCCTGGTAAGCTGTCAGTTCGGCGTAAACCTTTTCATACCCGTACACCAGCTTCTCTGGATTGTCAATGGAGGTGTAACTGTGAACCAGACGGTCGAGGATCAACGTGCGCACGGTCTCGCCGTCCTTGTCTTCCTCTTTGATCTTGATGCAAAAGTAGTTGGTCTCGTAGAGACACGGCCCCTTGAGCCAGCCCTGCCGGTCGGCCCACACCGCGCCGCCGATCAAAAGCGGAAGCACCAACGCCGCAGCCCACCAGCGACGCCCCAGGAGAAAAAGCAGTCCCAGCAGCAGCAGCAAAATCGCCACGCCGAGGACGATCATGTACGTCCCGAACTGTGAAATCAGCCAGAAGCCGGTGAGGAACGTCCCGACGATGCTGCCCACAGAGCCAAACGCATAGATTTGTCCCACCGTGCGGCCCGCGCGCGCCAGATCGCGCATGGCCAGCTTCACCACAATCGGCGAAATCGTGCCCAGAATCGAGCAGGGGATCAAAAAGAGCGCGGCGATGAGCGCCAGAATTTCCAGGATGAGCGGCCATTCAACGTAGTCCAGCGGGTGGAGTTGGTCAACGGCGAGGACGCCCAAAGCCGTCAGCCCGGCCAGGAAGAACATCAGTCCCAGCAAACGCGGCGACGCCCAACGGTCGGCCAATCGCCCGCCGATGTAGTTGCCCACGCTGATGCCCGCCAGGATCACGCCGATCACGCTCGTCCACGTGTACAGCGACACGCCGACGCTCGGCGCGATGATGCGCCCGGCGACCAGTTCGAGAATCATAATGCAGCCGCTGGAGATGAAGACGATCAGATTAGGCCGCCAATACCAGGGGCGAAATTGTGGTTTTTCCGTTATTTTTTGTATGTCCATTCATTTTTCCTTGTGAGTCACTGAATTCATGAATTCAAGGTCTCGACCGTGACCTCGCCGTTATCCCACACGACGATACCGGTGCTCATCACCGGCACCTCGACGATTCCGCCGGGCGTCGTGAGCGTGAGCGGCGCGGGCGACATCCCGTGATACGCGGCAACGTAGCGCCCGGTCGTCGGGCTGGCGAAGAGCCACGCGCTCTCTTTGCCGCAGTCGAGTGTCGCGCCGCCGACTTCGATGTGCCCGGCGCGCGACTGGCGCGCCAGCGGGCTTTCGAGCATCGGCCAACTAAGTTCGCCAGATTGCGTCCAACGTCGTTTGAGCGCCCAGGCCATTAAGTCTACCTCGATACCGAGTGTTTGTCCAGCGCGGCTGTACTCGACCGTCCACAGACGCTCACCCACGGCGGCGTAGGTGAACGGGGCTTCCGTCTTGTCCACCAGCGCACCGGAGGCCACCGTCTGCCCAAAGGCGCGCCCGTCAGGATAGGCGGCACGCTCGGCCACTTCCAGGTAGACGCCGCACTGCGGCTTGCCCTTGTAGAACGCGCCGGGCCAGTTCAGCTCCCAAAAGCTCTTCTCCGCGCCGAGGTAGTTGTAGAGTTCCAATACCAGGTCGCCCTCGCGCTCCACCAGACGGATCGGCGCATCGCGGCCCAAATCCGTGCGTGTGAGAGGGAGCACGGCAAACAGCGCATCACCGCTGCCGATGACGATCACTGCACCGGGCAAAACGTCCGCTGGCAACGATTCCACCCGCCGGTCGCCAACCCAAATTTCGTCGATGTGTTCGCGTTGTGTCCAGATGAAAGCGGCTTTGGCGCTGTGCAGCGTGCCGGCCTTGCCGAGCGTGTACAGTCCAATAGCGCGGTTGCCCTGCTGCACGCCGTAAAATTCGCCCTCCTCGATGAGATTGCGCGATTTGGTGCGGTCGGTGGCGTGGTAGAAGTCGCCGAGCCACTTGTCGTTGGTCAGATAGCGGGTGTAGAGAACGCCAGGTCGTTCCGCGCCGGGACGGACGTAGTGGCACATCATCACATTCGACTGCCCACCCGCCTCCTTGATCGAGACGCCGAGCACAAACGAGGGGCTGTGATACGTGGTGAGGCCCAACTGCCGCTCCGCGAAGGCCGTCTCGTCCACCTGGAATGTCGCGGGACGCGCATCCAGTGCATCGGCGATCCACGCGGGCAGCACGCCCTCAGCGATCCAGCCGCGCAGCATAGCAATTTCGGCCTCCGTCTCACAGACGACGCTCGGATGATAGGCGCGACTGTGCGGTCCAGCCCAGCGCCCCGTCCCCGCGTGGATGTGCAGTGCGGCGCTCAATCCCACACGCGCCAGCGCCGTCCGTGCGCGGATGCGGGTATCGTTGTGGCGGGTCAGCGCCGCCAGCCGCGCCAACGCGCGAATCGTGACGGCGCTGTAGGTCGGGCTGTTGTACTCGAAGGGGTGGCCCTGTTGGTCGGTCAAGGCCATCCACAGCACCAGCTTGGTGTAGCCGCGTTGTGCAATGTCCGCGTCACCGAGCAGCTCCCCACCCAGGCAGGTGTTGAGAATATCGAGCAACGTGATGTTGGTGTAAACCGGCAGCACGTCCAGGCGGCGGATTTCGTCCAGGCCCAGGCGGATGGCATCCAGCACGCGCACCTGCATCTCCGGCGACAAACGGTCGGCGTGTTGCAGCATCATCGGGATGAGGTGTTCCAGGTTGAACTCGACGGCGTTGAGGTCCATCACCACGTCGTCTTCGAGCATCCAGAAGAAGTTGCCGTAGTGCGGATCGTTCGCGCGGCGCTCCTGGCAGCCGAGCACCACGTCAAGGACTCTGTGCGCCAGTTCGAGGTCTTCCGGCGCGCCGTTCGCTACCAGTCGTGCCGCAAAACTCGCGCCCTGCCGCGATTCGTGGAAGACGCCGTTCTCGGTGACTTTGGCGAGCATCAAGGTTTCGGGGTTAAAATTTTCGGGCAGAGGTAAGGGTTGCATCGGTTTTCCTTTTTTGGGTCAGCAGATTTAGCAGATTAAGCAGATGTGAGACTGTTAACACAAAAAGACGTAGTCCTTTCTCCGCCACGACGTACACAGCCCGCCCGGAATCGTGTGCAGCTCGAAGATTTGCGAGCGATAGCCGTTCATCTGCGCATAACAGCCGGCCGCCAGGCCGGCCATGCCTGCGCCGATGATGAGGATTGTTTTTTCAGACACAACACGCCCCCTCCCCGTCAGGAATAAACGCTCCTGCGGTTCACCACAAATTACTGAAGTTATTTATACGCTTGAAGTTATTGATAAACGGTTATGGTCCGGGTTCCGCCGCCAAACGACGCCGAAACGCCGAGGAAAAAGCCGAAGTCGTACCATTTGCCGTTATTGTTGGTCTCGTAGATGCCGACGTTAGGATTGAACAGGCGGATGATAAACGTGATCGGTAGAATGATCCCGTGCCACAATCCCGCCCAAAAACCCGCCGGTTTTGCATCGGGCTGTTGGAACTTCGAGTTTGGTCCTGCGACTGCTAAAGCGTTTGCCATTGGTCATAACCTCCTTGGAAAATAAACCACTAATCTCGCTATCTACGCGAATCTTTCTTGAAAATTAGCGAAGATTCTGCGAATGCAGACATTCGCGTGATTCGCGGTTAAAATTATCGTTAGTCTGATCGTCCTGTAGTCATTTTGTCGCGTCCGCAATAGCTTGCAATGTCGGTGCGATGTAGGCCAGACGTTTCTGCGTTTCCTGCGGGCTGTGCTCACGTTCGAGTTTGAATTGTGCCGCATCGCGCCCGAACAGAAATGGATCCTCCCAGGCCAGCCAGTCAACATCTTTTGATACGAGGTTATCGCGCAAAAGTAGCGTCATTTCGGCCAACATGCTGATGTCGGCGTTTTTCACGGCAGGCATGATCTCCCGCAGCAGCCCGGCGCGAATCACGAGATGACACCAGGCAAAATCCAGCGTTTTGCCGAACAGTAGCTCTCCTACCCGCGTCGCCATCTGTTCGATGTCGTAGTAGTTTTGCGGATGCGTGCTCCATGCCGCCGCAGAACGGTGAAACATCAGCGGGGTGCTGCTCGCGTCAACGCTTTGCACGTCGGCGAGGAACGCCTGGCGGTATCCATCTTGCAAAGCAAACGCAACGCGATCCAGAAAACAGAGGTGCAAGACCTGATCAGCATCATAGACAGCAGCCGCGTGGCTGTACAACGCATGGAACTGCTCCCCCACCCCCATCCCCGGTTCGCGGAAGGTCACCCGGTAGAACGAGTCCGCCACCAACCGCGCTACAGCCTCCACTTGCGCTGTGCGGGTCGGCAACGTGATGCCCACCATCACCTGGCCGAACACCGCTTTGAGCTGCGGTTCGACGGCGAACAGGTGCGGGAAGACCATCCCGTCCGGATCGTGAAGCGGTGTGACGAGGATCGGTTTCACGGCAATACCTCATCCCGGCGATAAATCACATAGCGAAAGCAATCCATCCCAAAGTAAACGGCCTTTTCGACAAACTGCAAACCGCTCTTCTCGAGCACCCGCTGTGACGCGATGTTCTCTGGATGCGTCAGCCCGATGATGAAGGGGAAAGCAAACCCGTCGAAACCGAAACGCAGCGTCGCTTTCGCCGCCTCGGTTGCCAGGCCGCGTCGCCAGACTTCTTGCCGCAGCAGATAGGCGACCTCCGTTTCGCCGGTTTCGGGCAGATAGGTCAAGCCCGCCCAGCCGAGCAGGCGTGGAGCATCGCGCGTTTCGACTGCCCACCAGCCATAGCCGTGCTCCTCCCAGTGTGTGCGCTGGCGCGCTACAATCCGCTCGACGACATCGCGCGGCGGTGGATCGGGGCGCGGGTAATAACGCAGAATCCCCGGCTGCTGGAGAATGGCGAACAGCGGGGCCACATCCTGCTCGGAAAACGCGCGCAGCACAAGTCGCTCAGTGGTAACACAAGGAATATCCACACAGCCTCCCCGTATTCCCAAACCTGACAGGTCTCAGAAGACCTGTCAGGTTTGAATCGGCAGTATCTTGCAGGTCATATAGTTGCCGTTCAAGCACAATGGTTCATCGTGCACGAACATGGCGAGCGTCCTTGCCTCGAATTCCAGAAGGTCGCTTTCATGTCTCCCTCAAGCAGAATCCGTAAATCGAAATTGAGAAACGAGGAAACCAGACAGAGGTTATGCGACTCAAAAACGGTAACAGCCAGGCGTCCAGATCAGGTTTATGACAAAAGGGTATACCCAAGATTTAGTCAAAAACGAATCCATTACTTGTCCATCAACGACGCTAGTAAAATGTCACGCTCCACACCCAAATGCTGCGCGATATCTCTGAGAATAGCGTTGAGCGTCCCTACACGAAGCGGCGAATGACGCGGAATCGTGATATGATGTTCACCCTCCTGATCAGTCGTCAGGCGTATATGGCTTCCTGTTTGTCACGTGACGACGTAACCATAACGCCGCAAAAGACGCGCTAACTGTTCACCATCCAGGTCACGCGGCAATCTCATACGAGCACCACCTCTTCAAAATGACATAGCACAGCATCATGAGCCGCTATTTTCAACTCCTCCCACGTGTCAGCCTCAGTGTAAATGGAGTAACCAAGCGCCTGCGCCGTATAGCCGCCTTCTGGATCTTCTTCAACTAGAAAGATAATTTCTTTCATGTCACTACGCCTCCCTCTCACCTGCCAGTCAAAAAGGGCTGCACTTCTTGCGCATAAGCTTTGACTTTATACCTCTCAAACCATGTTATACAACCAAAAAGACGGGAGACAAGGGGTATTTTTCCTGCACCCCCCTGTCTACCGTCGTCGCCAGTCTGCTGGCGCACCGCCTACCGTCTACCTACAAATCCCAATTCTCCGGCCATGCGTAATGGTCGTGAATGTCCTCGATGTAGGCCATCGGCTCGTTGGGTTCGATGTCGAACAAAGCGTTGAACACGTCCACAGCCTGGTCATAGGAGCGTGTCTGGTGGCTTTGCAGGACGCCAAACAACAGCATCGACTTGTCACCACTGAGCAGTGCCTCGAGCGTGCGCTCCATCTCCAGCCAGTCGGGGTAGATGCACTCCAGCATGATCTTATTGGGCAACGGCTCCACGCGGATCGGCTGGATGCCCATCCGGTTGACGATAGCGGGCACTTCCACCGCTACGTCATCAGGCAGGCCGGGGAGTGCGCCGTTGTTCAGCACGTTGACCTGCGCGCGGTATTCGTTGTCGTTCACCAATGCGTCGATGATCGGGATGTGCTGCTCGGTGGTCTTGGCGCTGCCGAACATCGTGATCGGACGCACTTGTGGATCGTAGGCCGCAGTTTTCATCTTCGCGTACTGCTCCTCTTTCTCGCGCAGGATGCGGGCGCGGCCTTCGGGCGTGTCGCCGCCGCCGCCCGCGCCGTACCACCGCGTGCGGGTCTCCAGGTCGGTGTGATACCACCATCCGCCGGTACGGGGCGTGTCACCAATGGGGAACAGGCCGTACATCTTGTATTGGTGAATCGCCGCGGGCGACCACTGCGCCGAGACGCCCGAATCCTTGTGGTCTTCCCAATATTGCTGAATGTTCTCGGCAATCCACTTATCGAGAATGGGATAAGCATCCTGCCCTTCGTAATAGAAGTGCGTCAGCCAGATGTTGTGATTGAGGCCAGGCGCCTGCCACGTCACCTTGTCGGGATCGAGGCCAATCGTGCGCGCGACGTTGCGATAGCCGTAATGCCCGTGACACAGCCCGCACACCTTCACGTCGGTTTCGCGGCCCATCAGCGTCGTGCCGTCGAAGACAGGGTTGCCGGCCTGCAAAATCCACGCTTCCGGCGCAATCGCCTCCACGTCTTTCGCCACGTCGAGCATCAATTGCAGGTTGTGATACTCCGGCATCCCGGTGTGACCATAGAAGTAGCCATACTGCGCCGCCAGTTCACGGCGACGCTTCGCAAAATACTCGTTGTGCGTAACCGTCGCCGTGTTGATGACGAAGTCGGCGTCTTGCAAGGATTCTGCCCGATCCAGCGTGCGCGCGAATTTGAGATCCGCTCCCAAATCCTCGGCATAGCGCTGCGCCAGCCGGTAGACGACGTCCAGCCGTTCCTCGTTGATGTCCATGAAATGGACCATACTGCCTTTCAATCCCTCGGTGAGGCACAGGTCTTTCACCAGGCCGAGAGAGAAGACGACGCTGCCCGCGCCAATAATCGTGACTTTTACGGATGACATAGACGAACCTCCAAAAGAATGATGTGTGTCTGTATGTGGACGCTGATTTTCACAGATATACGCAGATTCTCACAAAAAAACAGCGTGCAGCCGCGTTGATCTGCGTTCTATCAAAGTTCAAAACAAACAGTTCATCGCTGTGGAAAATGATGCGGTGGTTTTCTAACACCGGTAGCGCCAGCAAATTGCATCAGCGATCCCTTCATAAATCAAGCCGATAGCGACACTTCTGCCGCTCGCCCATCTGGTACATATCCGTGTCCTCTGGCAGATCGACGATCTCGACGAACGTGGCGCCGGCCAGCTCGCACGTGCGCCGGGAAGCGTAATTGTCGGGATTACAAGTGATCCACAAAGGATTCAAGCCGTGGCGGCGAGCCAGAGGCAAGAGCAGGGTACAGCTTCGAGCAGCATAATGGTGACCGCGATACATCGGCAGCACGCGATAGCCGATGTGCCCGGCGTACAGTACGATATGCGCAGTGTTGCCCACACGCAGCTCGATCCGGCCAACCTCTTGCTGCTGTCCGGCAAGCATCATCTTGAAGCGGTAGGCCGGGACGTAGCCACGCCGTTCATCACCCGGATACGCCTCGCACAAGACGAGCGCCAGATCGCCATCCTCCAACCGGCCTGGATCGTAGAATGCAAACATTGTACGAATGGATGAGTCTCCTATCGTCATTTTCTGTAACAGAACACCACTACATTTTACTTCCCCCTGCCACACAAAGCAAGCCACCCGCACGCAATTATGCAGCGTACCTGCGACGCAAGAGCTACCGACGTTCAAAGTCAAGGATTCGAGCGACGCATTGCCCGGCACAGCATCGCGCGAAAACACCACCGCACGACCAGTACGGGGGAGGTCTGTCCTGTTTTAACCCGACGTTAACATAATGTTGAATGTTCATTAACCTCAGTGTGGTATGATAAAGACATGGCAAACTACGGCACACGAAATCCACGGAGGAATTCCGCCACAGTGCATTTGACTTAATTGTCACCGTGTGCGATCATGCAGCTAAGAACTGTCCGACGTGGCTCGGTGCAGGTGAAAAGATTCATCTGGGATTCCCTGATCCGGCAGCCGCCGAAGGGGGCGATGCAGCCAGAATGCAGGTGTTCCGACAGGTACGCGATGCCATTCGCAAGGAAATCCTGAACTTACTGACCGGGTGGGAGCAGCAGCCGCAGCGACAGGAGCTTCAGTTTGTGATGAAAACAGCGTGAGGTGAATATGTCCAGTCCTAGAAGAACTTTTGAACGTGAGTTACAACTACTGCAAGACCAGGTGTTGATTTTGGGCAGTATGGTCGAAGAGGCCATGATGACCGCCATCGATCTGCTCAAACGCCGCGATCTGGAAGGCGCACAGCGCCTCATCGAGCATGACATCGAGATCAACACCAGACGCTATGCTATCGAAAACCAAACCCTGGCCCTGATCGCGTTGCATCAGCCGGTGGCGCGCGACCTGCGCACGCTGGCTGCCATTCTGGAAATTTCCACCGAACTGGAACGCATCGGTGACTATGCGAAGGGGATCGCCAAGATCAACCTGCTGATCGGCGAAAAACCACTCATCAAGCCCCTCATCGACATTCCATTGATGGCACAAAAAGCCCTGGATATGCTGCGCCGCTCGCTGGACGCTTTCGTGGCGCAAGATGTCGAAGCTGCGCGCGCCATCCCTGCCGAAGATGATGAGGTCGACCAGCTCTACGAGCAGGTTTACAACGAGTTGATGATGTTCATCCGCGCAGACCCCGCCAATATTGAGCAGGCTAACTATCTGCTGTGGGCAGCCCACAACCTGGAGCGCGCCGCCGACCGGGTAGCAAACATCTGCGAGCGTATTCTGTTTACCGTCACCGGAGAACTCTCAGAGTTCGATTCTGAGGTCAAAATCCGTAAGTTTGAAGGCTGAAACGCTCAAGCGCGCTGAGCAAACACCCCCAGACCGCCCACCAGAGCGTAAAACCGGTGGGCGGTCAGTTGATTCACGCAGATCATTTTAGGAAATCAGCGGAAATCTACGTGAATCTGCGTCCAAAACCGTGCCGGGGCTTATTCGGGAACAAGTCTACTCCGCATCCTGACGCCTTCGACGCGCCAACCAGCCAAGCGCAACACCCAACAGCGCAGTAACAGCCGCAACGAGAGCGCCGATTTTCGCCAGGTCTTGTCCAATCGTCGTCTTGACCGGCGTGCCATCGAGCGGCGCGTACCGCCGGATCGCCAGCTTCGACAGTTTCACACTCGTGACAGGACTCACGTGCATCAGCGTGCACAATAACCGGTCTTGTGCTGTCACGTAGGTCACCAGGCGGCGCTTCATCACCGCAGCATAGAGACTCTGCGCCGCCACCTCTGATGTAACCGGCGCGAAAGCGCCCACCTTCTCCAGCAAGGCATCCTTCGATACAAACTGTCCCGCCGGAATCTTGTTGCGCTCGAATTCGGTCTCCGTGTTGCCGGGCACAAACTTGATCACGTCGATGCCATAAGAGGCGAGTTCGATCGCGGCTGACTGCGAGAGATACGACAAAGCAGCCTTGCTCGCACCGTACCCCGCCGTATAAATCACCGGCGTGGATTCGACAATCGAGGAGACATTGACAATCACACCATCGCGCTGCGCCTTCATCACCGGCACAACAGCCTGCAAGAGAGCCAATCCGGCAAACACGTTCAACTCGAAGACATATCGCAATTTCTCCAGATCGACCGTGTCCAATGTACCGGAGATACCAACGCCCGCATTGTTGACCAAAACATCAATTCGGCCAAAGGCTTCGACGGTTTTTCGCACGAGGTTGTCGATGTCACTTTGAACAGTCACATCGGTAGGGACCGCCAGCGCCCTACCCCCAGCGGCAGTGATCTTCGCTGCCAGCTTTTCTAATTTATCCTGAGAACGCGCCGCCAAAACGACAGTCCAGCCCCTTCGGGCGAAAAGTTCAGCCGCGGCTGCGCCGATGCCGGTACTTGCTCCTGTGACGATAATAACGCGAGTTTGCATTTCACTCCATAGCCAAGTAGCCTTTAGCAAATAGCCCGCAGTCTGATCGTACAGATTCGATCAGGTTCGGGGGCAGAACTCATCTAATCCTGTGGCACGACGGCGATGCAGTCTACCTCAACGTCGATACCACCGGGCAATTGCGCTTGCACGGTCGTCCGGGCGGGGTACGGCTCGGTGACGTAGGTTTTGTATACCTCGTTCATCGCCGCGAAGTTTTTCATATCTGAGAGGAACACGCCCACTTTCACGACGTTCGCCCACGAGGTTCCGGCGGCTTCCAGCAGAACGGTGATGTTCTCGAAGACCTGCTTAGCCTGCGCAGCAACGTCATCCTTGTCAAATGTGCCGGTCTGGGGATCGATCGGGCCTTGCCCAGAGATGAAAACCAAGGGGCCGTCGGCCACGATGGCCTGCGAATACGGCCCAATCGGTTTGGCCCCTTTTTCGGTGAAGATTTGTTTGCGCATCGTCATACCTCCTGAAGTGTTGTCAACGGCTTGAACGGATGAAACGGATTTTTTACTTTGGAAGCAACAACTCCGGCGCATCGCTGCAAATGGCGTCCACGCCGAGTTGACGCAACGCGGTGATTTCCTCCGGGCGCTCTTCGTGCCAGCAGATAATGCCCAGGTTAGCTTCGCGCACGCGGGACACCCACTCAGGCGTCAACAGCGCGCTCGGATGCGGAAAACGTTCCCAACAAGGATGTACGAAAGTCGCCTTTACGGATTGGGCCAGCTTGACGGCATCCACGGACGGTGCGTTGAACAGGATCGAGGTCATCAGCCGGGGTTCGATGTCTTTCACCGTCGCCAGCCAATCCGGACGGAACGCGCCGAGGATGCAGTGTCCGACGTACTTTTCGTCGCGCAATGTCTTGATGACATCAGCGATGACGCCGCCGTCTTTGATCTCGATGTACGCGCCGAGGTTCTCTTCGATGCAGACCTTCAGCGCCTCAGCAAACGTGGGGATGCGCTCGCCCTGCCCCAGGTCAATCGCGCGCAGTTGCTCCAACGTGCTGCGCTGAACAGGCCATGCGCGCCCATCGCCGTCGATAAGGTGCGCGTCGTGGGCCAAAACCACGTATCCGTCGGCGGTGCACTGCACGTCGAACTCCACCACATCCGCGCCCAAGGCTGCCGCCGTGCGGATGCCAGGCAACGTGTTGTCCGGCGCATGCGCCCGCGCGCCGCGATGGCCGATGCGCAGGAAGCGATATGCGGAAGGCGGAATCTCACGCACCAGTTGATCGAGGATCGCGTTAATCCGGCCCGGCATCCAGTCGCGCAGCGCTTCCCACGGGACGAGCATCTCCGGCGTGATCGGGAAGGTCAGGGAGAAGTCCCAACTCGGCTCGAAGGCGCGCTGGGCGAGGTAAGTGTGCACCAGCCGCGTCTTGAGCGGCGTCGGCCTGACCTGCTTCTCGATGTACTTCGCCAGCAGCACGCCCCCCACCCCCGCCAGATCGCTCGTCTCGGAACGCTTAAATTCCCGGCGGCGCTCTTTGAACCAGTCGGGCGTCGGCGCGAAGGCGTGCTTGCCCGGTTCGCTGTAGATTGAGGGATGCTCATCGTTTTTATCCATCAGCAGATTAAGCAGATTTAGCAGATGAAAGTCGCCATGCCAACTGGCTTCGACGCGCGCGACGCGGCCATCCGTGCCCACGTAGACCCAAATGTGCTCCAACTCGTACAGGTGGCCGATGTCCCAATCCCACCAAATGGCGTACTCGATAGCGAACGCGGCGCGCGGGCCGTCCGGCGGCGCGAGGTCGATCTTGCGCCCCTGACGGAACGACGGCGACTCGCCGGTCTCGCGGAAAATCGTGTAGCCCACTGCCAGCGGCAGGAACGGCTCGCGGACATCGAAACGCAGAACCGGCGCATAGCGGGCGGCCAGGGCGCGGTCGGCGGGGTTTTGGGGAACGTCGAACAGGGTTGTTAGCGGTAGGTTGATGTCATCCATACTCACAGATTTTGCCGCACAAAAGCAAGTATTTCTCGTAACGGCAGAGGAATTCAAACGCCGGACTATTCCTCTTCCTCAAACTTCAGCCGCATGGCCTGCTCCCCATAGCCGATGTACATATCCCTGACGGGGAAGTTTGCCACGCAATAGGGATTCTCGTAATGCTGGAAGCCGGTGATCGGCTCCTCGACGCCGTTGCGCAGCAGTGGACCTTCCCAAGCAAAAGCCAGCGTGTCGCCACGCAGGGTGTTCATCTGGACGGAAAGGCCGTCGAAGACAATATCCAGGGCGAGAATTTTGTCCTGGAATGTCTTGAAGTTGCCGTCAAGCGCAGCGCGCCCCATGTGGCAGAGCCACACGTTCGGCGAACCGTAGGAACGCAGCTCGCGGTGCGCGGTCAATCCGCCGGTTATCAGGGTCAAGCCCTGCGCGGCAGTGAGGGCCAGGTAGCCGTTCCCCTTACGCGCAAAGGCCCACATGCGCCCCTGGGTGTCATTGCACACAATGCCTTCATCGAAAGCGTATTTGGGGAAATAAGCGTGCGTGAACCCCAGCCAGTCGTCGTCCGGCAGTTTGTGGATAGCGATGAGCACGTCCTTCCACTGCGCTACACGCGGCAGGATGACGTTCCCGTGCCAGAAGTTGGGGCGGTGCGATCCCTCTTCGCTCATACACGGCGGATGCGTGACAAACACCACCGCTGCCGGGCCGAACGTGGCCTGCCAGATGTGCTGTTGAAAACCCGGCTCGCCGGGATGATAATCCTGCGCCGAGGAAAGCATGTAATCCGGTGTTTTGTAGGTCACCTTGTTAACCTCGTCGCCGAGGCAGCCGGAAGCTTTCCACAGCGCCGTATCGCCCACGTGACGCTCACGGTTCCACATCTCGTCAGGCAGGTCGGCAGCGATGCGCGCAATCAGGTCGGGCAGCTCGTAGTTCTCCATACATGCCACACTGACCGTGCCCATGATGCGGTTGTTGAACACGCCCATTCCCCACAAAATGTTGGTGATGCCGGACGTCCCCTCCAGATAAGCGCCCTTGATGAGGGGAGCATACGTGCGCCCGTGCGTCGAACCAAAGACACCCTTGTACGAGTTCACAGCAATGCTGAACAGCATCTTGTCCAGCAGCACGGTTGCCATCTCCCAGACATGTTCCGATTCGGCCAGATCGATCAGGTGCGAGAGCGCCAGGATGTCTTCCTCAAAGTAGCAGTTGGAATCCCATTCCTTGAAGCCGTGGACACCGCGCTCGTGCAGCCATTCCAGCGCCAGCCGCTCGCCTTTCTCGCGGTGCCATTGCCCGGTCTGCCCGGCGTTGGGAAAAATGCGATCGGGATACAGTTGTCCGGCCAGGATTTCCGCCGTGTGGAAAAGAATACTGTGGTTTTCGGTAGTGTAACACATCGCGTCGCTGCCCGGCTCATCGTGCCAGTATTTGAAATTGAGGATACATGCTTCAATGGGCTGCTTGAGTTCTGCCGGAAACCGGGGGTCGTCGCCGAAACGGTACACCATTCCCAACAGTCCCACCAGATAGAAGTCGCTGCAATCCTTACGTTGGTTGATGCCGGCGATAGTATCGAGAATCGCCCTGACCGACACATGGCGCCACCAACCGACCGCCATCTTGGCGATTTCGGAGAAGATGTTGGCCTCCAGGCGGGCAGCCGCGACCAATCCCTCCTGGCGTCGTTCTGCATAAGTGCCATAGGGCGCTTCGTGGAAGCGGTTCAGGCCGAGACCGGCAATGTTGAGCGTGCGCGCGATGCGCATGTTGCCCTCGTAATACTCGGCCAAAGGCGGCATCAGGATCAGCCGGAAGTTGCCAGTCGGATATTCATAAACCTTACCGAACGCTTTGCGTTTACTGGCCTTCGCCTCCACTTTTCCCTCGCCATAGATACGGCCTTCGGGGGATTGAAGACGGAGGGTAAGTTCAGCCGACTTCGGCATACCAGAGGGCCAGCGGATGACGAATTCTGCATCACGGTCAAACACGTCTTGTGTGAGGTAGGCAGCCTCGAAGACCTGCTCCAATGTGTTACGCCGCTCCACCGGCTCAAGCGTCGTGGGCAGGTACACCGCGCAGTCTGCATTAGCGGGCGGCGCAAGCCGCAACGCCAGTACAAAAGGACACGCCCGTGCAGCAACAGCCTCAAACCGCACCAGGATGCGATTGTGGCCCGCACCGAGACGTGCAGTGAAGGGGACACTGTGCGGAGGTTGGTGGTGAAAATGCTCATGGCGATGCACATGCGCGTCGTTTATCCAGACGTCTGCGGGGCCGTTGGTGGTGATGATGAAAGTGACGTCGCGCGCTGTCTGGCTCTCGACTTCGGCGTAAGCCCAGGCCCGCAGATAGGTGGTGAGGTGTTGAAAAGTCGTAAGGTCGACGAAGTGATCTTCCAGGCAACGGACATAACGCCAGTAAGCCTGAAAACCCTCCAGGTGGACCAGGCCCTCGGTCAACGGCCCGGGTTCGACGGGCTGTTCCGTAATGCCGTGCTCCGGCGTGTAGTAGTGGCGGGCAATCTGGCGCTTGTAATCGGGGCCGGTGAAGCGTTCAAGGTCCTCCACCAAAATCATCTGTGGGCCAAGAACAAGCCAGTTATGAATGTAACCGTCGTGAAGATCGTAACGCACGTAAGAAATTGGCATGAAAAACTCCTTTAGGTAGTCTTGTAGTCTTGTAGTCGGGTAGTCGTGTAGTCGTGTGGTCTTGTGGTCTTGTAGGCGGCGGTTGAGGTATCGGTGTCAGGCTAACCACAGGGGGAAAGGCTGCTCCTTTTCGCACAGGTCGCCCGCATAGAGCAAGCGGAAGCTGTCGTGGATATAGTACTGCCCGAATTGTTTTTTTGGCAACACATCGATCAGCCGCGAGGCTAAATTGTCGGCCATTGACTCATCCAGCCCGGAGGTTACGTCGTAATCGAAGTAGATCGCCAAATCGCGGTCAGGGTCTTCGTGGACCGTCACGCCGTACTTCTGGGGAGCGCAGGCCACCGGCGAGTAACGTTCGAGGAGAAACGCGCCGGGCGACGCAGAGTGAATCGCATCCTGATGCGCGTACACAAAGTTGACGGTCTCCTGGGCCTCCTCCATCGTCTCACCGGGAAAGCCGAAGAAGAAGAAGGTATGGTTCCAGATGCCGGCAGCGGCGCTGTCGCGCAGGATGCGGCTCATCTCCGGCAGTTTGGTGCCCTTCACCATGCGCTGGATGGTGCGGGCGGCGGCAGTTTCCAGACCGAAAAGCAGCATCCGGCAGCCGCCTTGCGCCATACGTTCCAACAACTCGCGGGTGAGTCCGGCGTCGAAGCGCACACAACCGCACCAGTGGACGGGCGCACCTTCCTCAATGAGCCGCGCGGACATAACCTTGAGGTTGCGCGGTGTGATGGCTTCGTCGGCAAAGAAGATGTGGCGCGCGCCGTACTTTTGGTGTAATGCCAGCATGTGCTCCACCACGAGGTCGGCATCCAGTTGGCTGAACGTCCCCGGGCCGCCGTAGCCCACGTTGCAGAATCCACATTTGCCGTGGTAACAACCGTGCGCGCTCAACATCGGTAGCACCGGCGTGGGAACGAGATAACGCTCCAGCGGCAGGCCGTCGAAGTCGGGCAGCAGGTTGGGATGCGGTTCGACCCTCACCGGGGTGCTGCGGATGACGCCGGCGTCGTGCTGCGCCCGGTAGATCAGGTTGGGGACTTGGGCAAGGTCGCCGCCGCTATCGAGCGCTTCTGCCAGACGCAACAATGCCGTTTCCCCATCAAAGACAACCGCACTGTCGAACAAACGGAAGATCGCCGGGACTTTTGGCAACTGCTCGCGCAACATCGACACATGCGGGCCGCCGATGGTCACATGGCAGGGCAAGCCCGCCTGCTTGATGAGATGCCCCAACGTCATCCCGGCAATCATCTGATCCAGCGTGGGAATCGAGATGCCGACGATGTCCGGCTGCTCACGAACAATGTCGGGAAGCACACGTTGGCGGAAAAATTCAAGGAAGACATTAAGCTGCGGATCGCTCACGATATGCAGCAAAGCCCGGCTGCTATCCGCCGGGAGGGGCGGCCTGAAAGTCGTCAGGCCAAGCTCTGCCGGTGCAAAAGCCAGGGAGACCAGGTCAAGGCTCTGCGCGAGGGTAATGAACGCCGACAGGCTGGCTTTGCCGTCGAAAAAAGCCAGGCTGCGAAAGACAGCTTTCGCACCTTCCACCTGCGCAACCAAGCGCGGGCCGTCTGCCAACGCAGCCCGTAGAGGTTGCGCCGCCGGACCAGACACAAAACGTAGTCGCTCGCGCAAACGCTCGACGGTGTCATTCAAAGCACCGCGCGTGAGCAGCGCATCGAAGAATTCGACGTTCAGATCGCGCTGGATGACCTCAACGCCGTGGGCGCGCAGGTAAGCGGTGAGCGTCGGCAAGGCCAGGTGCGGCATCGCCGGAACCCAATGTGGAGGGAATAAAAGCAAGATTTTCATCATCGTTCACAAAACATAATGCGTGAAAGGCTAAATCGCATCTCACGCATTACGTTTTACGCCTCAACGGTCAATTTCCGGCTGTGTCCACACTATGGCGTCACTCTTCCCAAAACGCCCATGAGTCGCAGTTCTTCGGCACGGTGACAACTCACAAAATGCTCCGGCTCGAGTTCGCGCAACTCCGGTCCTTCGGTCGAACAGCGGTCAATGGCATACTGGCAGCGCGGATGAAAGTAACAGCCACTCGGCGGGTTCGCCGGGTCAGCCACGTCGCCCTGCAACACAATCGGCTCGGTGCGCAGGCGCGGATCGGGCTTCGGTACTGCGGATAGCAGCGCCTCCGTGTACGGGTGCAGGGGGCGCTGGAAGAGCGCTTCCGTAGCAGCCGCTTCCACCAGCTTGCCAACGTACATCACCGCCACGCGGTCACTGATGTGCTCCACCACGCTCAAGTCGTGCGATACAAACAGGTACGTCAGCCCGAACTGCTCCTGCAAATCTTGCAGCAGGTTCAATGTCTGCGCCTGGATCGACACATCGAGCGCCGAGACCGGTTCATCACACACCACCAATTGCGGATTCAGCGCCAGGGCACGGGCGACTCCGATGCGCTGGCGTTGCCCACCGCTGAAGGCGTGCGGATAGCGCGTCATGTACTCCGGGCGCAACCCCACCACACGCAGCAATTCCGCCACACGATCCTGAAGTTCCTTCCCCTTCGCCACGCCGTTCACCAGCAACGGTTCACCCACAATTTGCAGCAGCGTCATGCGTGGATTGAGCGAGGAATAAGGATCCTGAAAGATCATCTGCATGTTCTGGCGCAATAGTTTGAGTTGCCGTTTGTCCAAATCCGGCACATTGACCCGCCCCATCTTCCGGTCGTTGAACCAGATTTCGCCGGCGGTGGGTTCGTAAGCGCGCAGGATCAGACGGCCGGTGGTCGTTTTGCCACAACCGCTCTCGCCGACCAGGCCCAGGGTTTCTTGCTCCCGGATAAAAAAACTTACGCCATCGACGGCCTTGACATGCCCAACAACCCTGGTGACGAGAAAACCCCGCTGAATGGGAAAATGTTTCTTCAGGTCTTTGACTTCCAGCAGAATAGGGTTGCGCGATTCAGGAGTCGCCGTAGCCGTATGTGCGGAGGTTGTATTCTTAAGTGCTTCAGTCATGGTCGTTTTCCTCAAGTTTCGCGTGAATATGCGCGTCGAATGTCATTCTTAGATGCCCGTGCAGGCCAAACAGCGCACCTTGTGGCCCGGCGCAACTTCAATCATCTGCGGTTCAATCTGATCACACTCTCCCGCAATCATCTGACTACAGCGGGGATGGAACGAACACCCTTTCGGCAGCGCATACGGATCGGGCACCATCCCCCGAATCGACGCCAGGCGCCGCTGCCCGGCACCGCGCCGGGCCGTCTTTTGCCCCAGACGGGGAATCGACTGCAGCAACGCACGCGTGTAAGGGTGCTGTGGATCATAGAACAGCGTATCGACATCGGCTTGCTCTACCACTTTTCCCATGTACATCACGACCACGTTCTCTGTCATCTGCGCGATGACGCCCAGGTTATGGGTAATGTACATGATCGCCATGCCCAACTCATCCTGCAATTGGCGCATCAGCTTGAGGATTTGCGCTTCCGTCGTCACGTCCAGCGCCGTTGTTGGCTCATCCGCAATCAACAGACTCGGATGGCATGACAATGCCATAGCGATCATCGCCCGTTGCCGCATCCCGCCGCTCAACTGGTGCGCGTACTGATCAATCGTCCGATTCGGCAAGGGCATTCCCACCAGAGCCAGCATATCGATAGCCAGTTCCCGCGCTGCCGCCTGGTCCAACCCCTGATGCAGCCGGATCGCCTCGCAGATTTGATTTCCGATCGTATGCACCGGACTCAGCGATGTCATCGGCTCCTGAAACACCATCGCAATCTCTGCCCCACGAATGTTACGCATCTCGCTGCTCTGCGGCGCCAGCTTTGTCAGGTCAATCGTTTGCTCAACACCCTTCACTTTGCGATGATACAGAATCTCTCCCCCCACCGTCTTCCCTGGTTTGGGCACAATGTTGAGGATCGAGCGCGCCGTCACGCTTTTTCCACACCCGCTCTCCCCCACCACACCCAGCGTCTCCCCGCGATGGATGTTAAAATCCACCCCATCCACCGCGCGCACCGTCCCCTCGTCCAGGAAGAAATACGTCTGCAAATTTTTGATTTCTACGAGTCGTTCTCTGTTGTTGTTCACGGTTGTTCTCCTGGTTTAGTCCGATAGTCGTCAGTCTTGTAGTCATCAGTCTTGTAGTCGTTAGTCTTGTAGTCGTCAGTCTTGTAGTCATCAGTCTGACAATCGGAACTCTTGCTTATGCACTCATCTCTCTGACTACATGACTATGTGACTATGTGACTATCCGACTATGTGACTATGAGACTATCCGACTATCGAACTATTGACTATCTTGCATACGGATCCGCCGCGTCGCGCAAACCGTCGCCGAGGAAGTTATAGGCAAAGACGGTCAAGACCACACAAACCGCCGGACCATACAACAACCACGGGGCCAAAATCAATGAACGCACATTCTGCGCCTCCTGCAGCAGCACGCCCCAACTGATGGCCGGCGCCCGCAATCCCAGGCCCAGGAAACTCAACCCGGTTTCGCCCAGAATCTGGCCCGGAATCGAAAGCGTCAGACTGGCGATGATATGACTCAAGAACGAGGGCACCATATGCCGCATGATGATGCGAAACTCGCCCGACCCACTCAACCGCGCGGCCAACACGAAGTCTTCCTGACGCAACGACAGGAAACGACCGCGCACCACCCGCGCCATCCCCGTCCAGCCGACGAGCGAGAGAATAATCGTGATCCCAAAGTACAACTTGATGACCGGCCAGTCGGCAGGCAAAGCGGCGCTAAGGGCCATCCACAAGGGAATCGTAGGGATAGTACGGATGAACTCAATGACCCGCTGAATGATTGTATCGACACGACCGCCGTAATAGCCGGAGATTCCACCCAACACAATACCGAGTGCCAGGCTCAAGAAAACGCCGACCAGACCAATCGAGAGCGAGAGGCGTGCACCATAGCAAAGGCGCGAAAAAAGGTCGCGGCCCATCCGGTCGGCGCCAAGGAGGAAGATCGCCTGGTCTTCAATCTCCGGCGCAAGTCCAAACAGTTTGATGTCGGTTTCCCAAAGGCCCCAGAACTTATAGGGTGTACCCTTGACAAAGAAACGGACGGGGTACATGATTTCGGGATTCTCGGTATAGATGTCCCGCAGCGTTTCCAGGTCTTTCGAGCGATCCCGATGGTAGATAAAAGGCGCGTGCAACTTGCCCGTGGTATCGAAAATGTGGATGGGCGTCGGCGGGGCCATTTTATAGCGGATGAAATATGCTTCCGGATCGTAAGGCGCAATAAATTCACAAAAGGCGCCGACAAAGTAAAAAACGATCAGGATGATGCCGCCTACAAGCGCCATCTTGTGTTTGCGAAATTTCCACCACATCAGTTGCCATTGACCGGCAACGTAGAGCCGTTCTTCCTCTTGCGCGACAACCGGTTCGGTGGCAAGCACTTCGAGGGGTTCCGGCGCGTCAACTGGGGGTGGACAGGCTTGTGCCTCAACCCTGGCTCGACCAGTGCTTAATTCGTTCGCTTGCGGTTCTGAGGTTGTCATGCCTAACCCTCCATACGAATGCGGGGATCAATCCACGCGAGCAAAATGTCGGAGATCAAGGTCCCGATGACGGTCAACACGCTCACCAGGAACAAAAAGCTGCCGGCCAGATACATATCCTGCGACCTTAAGGCGCGCAACATCATCGGGCCATTCGTCTGCAAACCGAGTACCACAGCCACCAACGTCTGCCCACCGACCAGGCTGGCCAACGTCCACCCCACGGTGCTGAAGAAGGGGTTCATCGCCACCCGTACCGGGTATTTCCACACCAGCTTGCTTTCCTTCACCCCCTTAGCGCGCGCGGTTTCCACATAAGGCTTGTTCAGCTCATCCAACACATTGGCCCGCGTCGTGCGAATGCTACCGGCCGTGCTTTCAAAGGCAATCACAATAACAGGAATCCACAAGTGTTTCAGCATGTCAACGAACTTGTCCCAACTCCACGGGGCAAGGATATACTCTTCGGAGAACAGGCCGCCGACATTCAGCCCTAGCTGGCGCATGGCGACCAGCATCACCACCAGGGCGATCATAAACCCCGGCGTGCCGGCGCCGATAAAACTGAGCGCCGAGAAGATATAATCGGGAATCGAGTATTGATGCGTGGCCGAAAATACCCCCACCGGTATGGCGATAAACCAACTCACCGAAACGGCCACCAACGAAAGGAACACCGTCAGCGCCATACGCTCCCAGATCAGTTCCTTCACCGGTTTGCGCCATTCCATCGACTGGCCCCAGTCGCCACGCAAAATGATGCCGGATATCCACTTGTAATACTGTACGTAAATCGGTTGCCCAAGCCCGTATCTCTCCCGCAACGATGCCAGTTCGGCTTCGTCCACAGCATCACCCGTCGCGCGTAATGACGCAGCGTACGAGGTCAAGTAATCGCCAGGGGGAAGTTGGATGATAACAAAGGAAAGCATAGAGATGACAATCAGGGTAGGAATCATCATCCCAATACGGCGGAGAATGTAACCTAACATACTTCACCTCTAGTGTATGGATTATGGAGTAGGGATTAGGAAGTAGGGAATGGGGAACAAACGGCTTAGCGTATGCCTGCTTCCCATTCCCCACCCCCTACTCCGGTGATTTGGAGGGTGGCCCCACAGGGCCACCCTCCAAACAGATCTGGGATGGGTTAAACGGTGTGTTTCTCCGGCTCATCCCAGAAGAAGGATTCGGATTGCAGGAATTGTTCATCACCGGTGGTGTCATCGTTGGGCATACCCGGGAGAACATTCTTGAAACCGTTCTTGGCAACCGTCGGGGCGGGCATCTCACCCAGGATACCGATCATCGGCAGTTCCTCGGCCCAGATTTCGAGAATGCCCTCGAACAACTTGTTCTGCTTGGCAGGATCAGGCTCCAGCGAGACCTGGTTGTCCCAGATGTCCCAAATTTTGTAGATGAAGTGCCCGTCTGGCGGTTTGACGGCATTGGCATCATCAGGATTGTTATAGTAGAAGCCATAGCCGGGACACCAGGGGCGGTCGGGCTGTACGCCACGGAAGATGATGGCGCCGGGGACCAACGGGAGGACCGTGCGGTCACCGCCCCAGTAAGCCGCCTCGATTTCGTTGGCGCTATAGTGCTCCGTATACAGCGAACGCTCGAAGTACTTATAGGTCGCCTTGATGCCAACAGCCTGCAGGTACTTACAGACCAGTTGCACCGAGTCCTCATCCGGCGTGCCGGCATCGGCCGTCCCTTCGATGATGAAGCTGATAGGGGTGCCATCGGGGAACAGACGAATACCGTCGGCGCCCTTCTTGTCGTAGCCAGCCGCATCGAGCAGTTGGTTCGCTTTGTCAGGGTCATACTCGATGTAGGCATTGCTGAGCTTCGGGTAATAGTTGGGCGACATCGGCAGCGGGCTGTACTGACGCGGCTTCAACATCCCATTCCAAACCAGCTCGTTGATTTCCTCGCGGTTGATCGCGTGGGAGATAGCAATGCGCACGTCGCGGGTGTTGAAGAATTCGCTGAGCTGCTGATTCTTGCAGGACAGGTTGAGCTGCAACGCCTGGTGACCGGCAGAAATGCCCAGGAGCACCCTATAGTCGCCATTCGCTTCGTTTTCTTTGTACAGCGTATAGTTGCCGAAGCTGAGGTGCCGGGCCTGGTAGTCGATCTCGCCGTTAATGACCCACATATTGAGCATTTCGGTATTTTCGAACAGGCGATGGGTGACGGTATCGATGTAGGGAACCTGATTGCCCTCCGGGTCGGTGGCGTAGTAGTAGGGGTTGCGCTCCATCACGAAACGCTCTTCGGCCAGCGAACCCTTCAGCAACCACGGTGTAATTTGCGGGCGCTCCGGGTTCAGGTCAAAGCGGTTTTTGAAGTCGTTGAAGAAGGGAACCCAACTGTCGAAACCGGCCTCTTTGACCTTGGCTTCCAAAGCTGCCTTATCTTCCACCAGATCCATATGCCACTGTTTCATATAGTGTCCCGGCGTCAACCAACCGTTGATGCTGCGCGTGCCGCCGCCTTCGTAGAACAACATTGGCTTGGGTAGAGGGAACTTGAACACCACGGTATAGTCATCCGGGAATTCCATATCACAGATCTGCCACTTGCCGTCCGGTCCGCGCACGGCGTGCGATGCAGGAGGGGTCTTCGTCAATTCGGTATTCTTGACCTGATACTCATAGAACCACTTGAAGTTCTCGCTCGTGAGCGGCGTCCCATCGGAGAATTTGACGCCCTTGCGCAGGTGGAACGTCCAGGTCTTGGTATCGGGCGAAACTTCCCAGCTCTCAAGCAGTTTGGGCTTCATGACGAGGTTCCTGTCAAACCAGGCCAGGGTGCGGTCATTGAGCTTGGTGGGACCCCAGCGGTCAGAGACGCCGTTGAAAGCGCGCCGCCAGTTGCCACCGTACTTGCCGATGCTCTCGGCAACGTCGACGATGTAGGGGTTCATGGGCAGGCGCTCATCCACCGGGGGCAGTTGCCCGGCCTCGACCAGCTTCGCCAGCATTGGGGCTTCCTTAAAGCGCGGGCCAGGGGTCGCAGTCGGTTCAGGGGCCTTGGTAGGCTCTTCCTTTTTGGGTTCTTCAGTCTTGGGAACAGCGGTTGCCTTGGGAGCTTCCGTCGCTTTGGGGGCTTCTGCCGTCGGCGCTGCAGTGGTGGGGACTGGAGTGGGCTGCTTGCATGCCGTCAACGCCACACCCGCGGTCGCCAACACCGAGACCTGCAGAAACTCACGCCGGGTTAGCTTGCGTTTCTCTTCCATCTGAATTCAACCTCCTTGGTTAAGATATTGATTTGAACGAACGTGCGGATTCCAATTTCTGTGTGGAGTTCATTACTGTGATACGTCGAGTCGATATGGCACCTCCTCTCTTCCTAAAGTCAAGTTGATAAAATCACCGTGCGTATTTCACCACTCCAGGAAAAGGGGCAAAGGAAGCCCCGTTTGGTGCGGGTCAAAGATGCTCTGAGACAATCATAGCAGGAATCTGAAATAAGAAAAAGCGCAACCCTACTGCTTGATGATGCTCAAGCCCTTTTAACGTTGTTGTGAGCGGTAACGTGAACGTTCACGGTTCACTATCATTATAATAACGACTGTCGTGCTTGTCAACTGGTATCGCCAGAAAATCGGATTCACAGCCTGGACAGAAAGTCAAAGACCCAGTAGATCCAATTTTGCTTGGTCTGGATCGCCAGACCCAGACCAGATCGGGGATCTGACGATCCCCTTGGAGCATTTTTGGATCTACGGAGACTACAAGAGTCTCAGCCGTTCGTGAGACTTTTGTAGTCTGGCCCCCTGACACACAAAGACGACCTCGGCGGCGATTATGCCACACGAGGTCGCTTTCAACGAAGGAGGGGCAAGTGAATGTCCCGGTTACAACCTATGCGCCGGTTCCGGCATCTGGCGCTGTCCGCAAAGGACTGCGAAAGCCTGTTCCAGAACTATCATCGGTATCAGGGGTCACAGGCATTCCCCTACCCCGGTGCCCGCCGCGACCACAGCCTCCACCGCGGCCTTCAAAGGGCACACGCATTCCGGGCATCATCCCGAAGCCACGGCCATTCTGTGACATCTCGTCAGCCTGCTCCTGGGTGATGACGCCATCCTTGACCGCTTGCGCGAGGGCTTCGGTGTAGGCGGCCTGTAGTTTCTCCCGCACGGTGGCGGCATCCAGCCCCCTGGCGCGCATCAGCGTGGAGAGCGTCTCGCCATTGGCGTAAGCTGCTTGCAGGTCTTCGAGCGACATCCCCAGCGCTTTTGCCAGCAGCGTATCGCGATCGAGATAGCTCATCAAAGTCTTGCGCGCCAGCATCGCATCGGCCTGCTCCTGGGTGATGAGCCCTTTGGCGATGGCCTGCTCGATGGCGGCCTGGTTGGCGGTTTCACGCGCGGCCTGCAGTTTCTCCACGGTGATACCGAGGGCCTCGGCCAGCAGTGCGTTTTCGTCGATGGCGCCACTCGCTACGCCCTTCGGTAAGCGGCCCAACCCACCGAAGCCTCCCCGACGCCCAAAGCCGCCCCACACTTTCATCTCGTCGGCCTGTTCTTGCGTGATCAGCCCCTTCTCGACAGCCTGGTCGATGGCGGCGTCGCGGGCAGTTTGATAGGCGGCCTGGAGTTCATCAACGGTGATCCCCAGCGCGTCGGCCAACAACTGCTGGTAGTCAATGTCCCCGCCCTTGATGCCGGGGAAATCCCAACCACCGCCGTGATTGAGATAGCCTTCGCCCAACAGGCCGGGCATGACCGACTGCGTCACCGTCTGCAGATTAGTCGCAGCACTGGCGGTTGTCGGAACGGCAAACAACCACACGCCCGCGATCAACGTCACCAAAACCAACCCACTCACAACGAAGAGCCATTTCTTTGTTTTCAACATTATTGACACACCTCCTAAACGTCATCTTGGATTTTCGATGCGCGGCGCCATGCCCCGCATCGAATTATCCATAGCATAACAGAATTATCTGAAAATCGTCTAAGGAAATCCTGAGAGATTGCTGTGAATTGGGTGTGGGCAAAGGGGATCGATACGCACGACGCACTCACAGTAAACGGAGCCGGACGCGTGGTTCTTGTGAGCAACGGTAGACGCACCCAAGACGACGGCGTGGCGCCAGTTGGGACAGGATGAACGTTGCCAGGCCAATGAAGGAGGCGATTGCTGCTGCAAGCGGCCCTTCCGCGCTACGGGGCACGCAGCACCAGCGGTATATATATCGCATACCGCTCCGTAGCCACTGACGGTTCCAGAGCGGCGACGATCGGCCCATAAAGTGTAGCCGTATTCTGAAGCGATAAAACCTCCACCCAGTACAAATAGGTCGCGCCAGGTGTTGTCAGATCGTCAGTGTAAACATAAGAAGCACCCCAGGCCTCACCTGGCGCCTGAGCCGGTATCAGGCCGCCGTTCAGCCGGCTTTTGGGCGCATCAAGCGATGAAGCCCGATACAGGTTAAAGCCGGTAAGCATCAGTTCATTGGCCGTCTCCCATGCTAACAAAACGGTGTTGCTGAGGGGTGAGGCGGTAAAGCTTGTCAATTCTACACTGGCCGACTCGGAAGATACCAGCGTCGCAATCGGATCGGAGACATTGTTACCTGGATTATCATCGAGACTGCTCGTACTGATCTCAGCAGTCGTGATGAGAGGTCCATTGAACATTTCGGGAATGACGCCCGTGATGGTAATATTGCCGCTCTGCCCCGCAACCAGATCAGAAACATCCCAGGCCAGCACACTCCCCGTGCGCGTGACGAGGGTTGCTCCGGCCCATGTGACGGCCTGATCAACCAGCGCAGTGGATAGCATCGAACTGATGACTACACGATGCGCTATAGCCGGTCCGGCGTTGGTAAACGTTAGCGTATAAGTTATGGAGCTACCCGGCAGCGTCATCTCAGCAGCGTCGGTCGCTTGTGTCAGGCTAACATCGACCGGCAAGACATTCAACCGTAATGCCGGATCGCCAAAAAGCAGGTAAATATCAAGGTGATGGCGGTACCATCCGGCGCTGGTATAGAGATAGAGTTTGCCTTGCAGCGTTGCCGATCCTAATGCGATGATGTCATCGGTAAAAATCGCCTTGAACAGGCCCCGGTCAAGGTAATCCTGGGCGGTCGCCGTTCCCATACCGGTTGACGACCACGTAGCAATCGCGCCTTTACCGGGCGTGCGAACAAAGGCTTCTGCGGTGGACGACAGGTCTGAGCCCGGCCCACTGGGATGGATATAGTATCCGTCCAGACAAGCCATTGCCGCCACAAAAGGCAAGCGTCCTGCATTGGTGAGGGTGTCGATATCGGCGTGGCGGAACAATTGCTCGGAAGCCCAATACGTGCGGGCTCCATGGCCAACGTAATTGACGATCAAGCGTCCCGCATTAATCGCGCTGATGATCGCGCTGCGGGCCGCAGTGACGGTGGTATGGGTACGACCATAATACACCTTTTGCGCTATATAAGGCGCAGGCAGGTAGCCATCGGCAATCGCGTCGGAGTAGACCTGGAAATCGCCAGCGGTGTCAGGATTGTCGGCAACAAACAAAATGTTCTGGTTCCAATCGCCCACCGCCGGGTTCATTTCATAGTCCAGGATTTTGTTCACAACGGCTTGCGCCTCGGCGCGGGTCTTTACCGGTAAGCGCCCCAGATGCATATCGGGGAAATTATCCTCACCGTTGACGCAAACGTAGCGATTGTCGGCGGCTACTTCGCCCATCCAGGGATCTACGTCGGCTAGAAATGGCGGGATGTAGTTGAGTTCGCCGCGCCCGGTATAATTCTTGAAGTCATAGTTTCCATCTCCCATCAGCAGGACGTAAGCCGGCGCCGGGGCTGTCCAATGCGCGTAAGCGTAGGCGAGAAAATCCCGGATTGCTGCAGGCTCGAAAACACCGTAACTGAATTCATCGTAGATGCTCTGCACATCAACCACGCGCGTCCGTAATCCCTGCGTAGCGCGGTAATCCGCGAGCGGCAACACGTCGGTGTAAAAACTGCCGTGGGTGATGATGATGTAGTCGGCGCCGTTGGTTGGCGCGCGTAAACCGGCAGGTTGCGACGCGGCGATGCTCAGGACAGGCTTGAACTGCGCCCGTGTCGCTGCGATGTGGCGGCGCGCATCCGCGGTGGTTTGTTCAAACCGGACGGTATACACATCGCCCTCCGGTTGGATAATGGGATTGACGATGCGCACCGGCACAGTAGGCGTGGTCACGTCGAATGTCTGTATCGTCGCCGTAGTGAAGCCGGTAACAGCGTATTCCCAGGTGCCTGCCGTGGCGGTATCAAAAAGAAGCTGGTCAGCGACGGCGGTGTAGGCGCGATCATAGTCAATTTCAAACCAGTTGACGAGCACATAATCACGCGTGATGCCCTGATCCATGGGTGCCTCGACAGTGATCGTGTTCGTTCCCGAGACAAGCATAGATGAAGGAACATTCACCGTGAAGAAGTACTCGGCCTTGCTTGCCCAAAGAGCATCCGCAATCAAATTCCCGTTGAGATAGACGCGTGTGTGATGTTGCGGGATCGCATCATAGCCTTTCAAGAGACCCCGCACGGTGACGCTCAGCGGACCGCTGACGGGAGTGTTAAGGGTAGTGGTGAATTGCATGGTCGTCGGGGCGCTGGCCAACAGAAAAGCCCAGTACCACCGATCCTTGTCAGCGCCGCTAGGGTACAAAGACTGATAGGTCTTGTTACGCTCAAGCCGTTGTGTCGTGCGAAAGGCTTCCGGCGTCGTGCCATTGCCGGTTGGCGTCCCATCCAGTTCGGCCATTCGCAATCCATTGCCGGCTCCCCAGGTCAACCAGTAGACGTTGACGTCGGTGAACTGCGTATTCATTTTCTTACCGTAGAAAATGATGCTGTCTCCGGCATCGAAGACGCCGTCGCTTTCCCCCGGCACATACAGCGCGACTTCCGTCCCCTGCGTATGCACCATGAAGGTGTGTGGATCCACCGTATCAACAGGGACGCCGGCGGCGGCTAACTCGGCATACGTGACTTCATAGAGGCCATCCTCATTCACCATGAGCTTGTATGAGGTCTGAGAAGCAGCAGAGGCGTTTAGATGCGCTTGCAGTCGTGTGGCATGGTTTGAGGGCGTCTCCCGCCACAGGTTGGCTTCGTCGTAGTTCGCCACAATCTGCGCGAGCACATGATCGAAGGCGTCTTCGTCGCTCGAGGAGAAGCTTTGCCCGGTGCGGCCCGCGTTGGGAATCTCGCCAGCATCGCCAAACTGTAACAGCACGCGAATCCGCGTGTAGTGTTTGATGACGCCGGTGACCGGGTTGTATTGGAACGGGTGAAAGCGCACCTGTGCGACATATTGGTTGCGCATCCAGCCGGTGTCCGCTACTTCGGCGACCTGCGCCGGATAGAACGCAGCGTTGGCATAAGCATCGGGATCGGGGCTGGCGGCTTCGCCCCGGTACGTTATCATACCTCCGGCGTCCACGTCGAAAATCGGTTGGGGAACCGGGCAAAGGGTGTACTTGCCGGGCAGGACAGTGCTCTCGACGTTCAGGATTGAGAGCGACGGGGTGGCGTTGGGTGGTAGACCGAGTAGCGTCCCGCTGGCAGGCAAACGCGGCCAGCCGCTTTTGTCCAGTTCTCCATACCCGGTCACGCGCACCACATCGCACGGCCCACTTGTAGATTCGCTTTGCGTCACATCGAAATCCGGCGTAACCAGCTCCAGCACGATGCCGCTGCCGGTTGAGGCGATCACTTGTACCCCGGACTCCGTTGGCGCATCTTCCCGCATTGAGAGTCCAGCGGCCTGTCTCGTCACAGACGGTACGCTTACCGTCCCGCTCACGGCTGGCGCGCTCTCGGCCAAAATGAGGTCAGGCCATAAGAATGTCAACAACACCAGACACACCATCGTTTTGTTGATCAGCTTTTTCATACGTACCCTCTTTCGCTCTCGCACCGCTTTTCCGCCAACGTCTTTCGCTACTTTAGTTACAGACTGCGGATTTAACCTAATTCTAACAAAACGGCGCGTGCAAATCCAGCCCGGAGCATGAGAGTTTGGGTCGAGTTTCCGTGCGAAACGTGCGAACACCCTGAGTCCGCATGGGGATAAGTCTGGAGTGTGTAGAACTTGTCGGCAGCAACGTCGCCCGAGAACAAAAAGGGTACAACAGTGATTACTTCCACAACAAGAACACGTTTTGGGCCGTCGTGCTCCATATCCCATAACTGACAACTGCGCGCACCACAATCTGTTTGCCTGGGCATTCCTCATAGACCGGCAAAGAGACTTTCGCAAACCCCCGTTTATCGGTGATAAGTATTTGATAACTGCCAGTAAGGGTGACGTTCGATGCCATCTCGACGAAACTGACCTCTACGCGTGCACCCGGCACGGGATTGCCGTTTCTGTCGGTCACCAAAACGGATACCGTTTGATTACGGTTTGTAAACATCACTGCGTAGCGTAATGACACCACGGCGCGCAGTCCATCGATATTCACCGACGCGGTTGCGGTCGCAGTCTCCGGGCGAGCGTCGGCCGGAGGTGTCCACGCCTCCGGCGGCAGATCCTGACCGTAGAGGCTGACGTAGATTTCACCCAGGTCGCCGACTACAACTGTAGGAGGCGAGGCATTGGGTTGCCATTGTAGTTTGAGACGTTGAAAGTACTGGACAATCTGACCATTCTCGAAGTACATCTCGGTGATGGGATAGCCGAAGATGTCTATGCCTCCCTTCGCCTTGAAGAAGTCGAGGAAAGCATAAGCCACGGTATGCCCGGTCTCAGGGAAATAGACCTTGCGATGCGAACGTGGCAAGGGTTCGGGGACGGCTGGCTGGCGGTAATTCAATTCTTCGCCGAGTAGTCCTAACTGCACCCGGTACGGCTTTGGGTTCTCAGGATGCCATTCCATGCGCGCCTTCTGAAAATATTGCACCGTGACGCCTTGTGCCGAAAACTGCTCGGTGATAGGGTAGCCAAAAATCTCCAGTCCGCCGTACGTGCGGAAATAAATAAGAAACTCGCCTTTGACCCAATGCCCGGTTTCTTTGAAGAACTCTTGTGTTTCGACCTGCGCCAGACCGGTTTGTGAGAACAAGAAACCTGCGATGACGGCAAGCGCAACTCCGGCCACAAGGCGGCTAGGTTGATTCACTTTTCCGTATAGCTTTGCAGTTTTCATCTCTCTTTATTCCTGACCGCTATAGTTTATTCCTTACTTAATTCTAACAGAATAAAGCGTTCAAATCCGTAAAAAAAAGTGAGAGTTGCGGTCGAGTTTCCGTGCGAAACGTGCAAAAGTGCGCACACTTTTTAACCGAATTGTAATGATAATGGTCTCCGTATCGCGGTAAGGAGCATGTTATAATAGAGTGACAAGGTGGCGTATGAAACCTCGAACCGCTGAAGTAGATAACACAATGGCGCCGATAGACGATAGTGAAGCCCAACAGCACACCGCGGCATTGCTCCGGCAAAGCCAGGCGCGTCTGGCGCGCGCGCAGCAACTCGGACGCTGGGGGTATTGGGAATGGGACGTACAGCGCCAAACCCTGCACTGGTCGGACGAAATCTACCGCATTTTCGGGGTTGGGCGGGATTTTGCGCTCACGTATGAGAACATCGAAAGTATGCTACACCCAGAGGACCGCCCGGCCAACACGCAATACGTCCAGGCCTTGCTCACTACCGCCACCGAACTCGCCTCCGAGTTTCGTATCATCCGCCCGCAAGGCGAGATACGTTACATCGCACAGACTGCCCAGGTCGAACGCGACGAGGCCGGCCGGCCGCTCTACATCTTCGGCATTATGCAAGATGTGACCGAACGCAAACGTACCGAACAAGCCCTTCAGCGCAGCCAAAGCGAACTGGCGACGGTCTACGAGCACGCGCCGGTGATGATGTGTTTGCTTGGCCCTGGCCGCGAGGTGCTCTATGCCAACCGGGCTTTTACCGCCTTTACGGGCATCCCGGAAGCCGAACTCACGCAAGGCAGAGCGGGCGACGTATTCGGTTGCATCAACGCGCAAGAGCATCCGGACGGCTGCGGGTTTGGCCCAAGCTGCCGGGATTGCCGGCTCCGTCTGGCTATCGAAGACACCCTGACGACAGGGCAAAGCCACCGGGGGATCGAATATCGCGCTACGTTAGAACGCGCCGGGGTGCGGCGGGACGTTGTCCTGCTGGGCGCCACCGCCAGGATCGAAAGCGGAGAATCGCATCGCGTTTTGTTATGCCTGGAGGACGTCACGGCAAGCAAACAGGCCGAAGAGGCGTTGCGAGTGAGTTTGGAAAAATATCGCGTACTTTTCGAGGCTTTCCCGTTAGGCATCACCATCAGCGACGCGCAAGGCCACATCGTCGAAGCGAATCGCGCTTCTGAACACTTGCTCGGTCTGCCTACGACGGAGCACATTCAGCGTCAGATTGATGGCGCGGAATGGCGCATCGTCCGTCCAGATGGTTCGCCGATGCCGCCTGAAGAGTATGCCGGTGTCCGCGCGCTGCGCGAGAAGCGACTGATCGAAAACGTAGAGTTGGGCGTTTTCAAAGCGGATGGTGACGTGACCTGGCTCAATGTAACCGCAGCGCCGATCCCGTTGGAGAACTACGGGGTCGCCATCACCTATGGCGACATCACGTTGCGCAAGCTCGCCGAGGATGCCTTGCGCGAGAGCGAAGCGCGCTACCGCGACCTGGTCGAATCGTTGCGGCGTTCGATGGAGCGCGCGACGCATACGCAAAACGTGCTCCTGGCGTTGAGCCGGGCCGCGCAGGCCGTGCAACGCGCGCGTTCACCCGCAGCGATTTATCAGACTATCGGTGAGGAAATCGACAAACTGGGGTACCACGCACTGGTCTTCACGTTGAACGACGACCATACGGAACTGGCAGTCACGTATGTGAGCCAGGTGTTGCGGCAGTTGCCAGGCGCCCCGACGTTGCAACAGTGTTTCGCCGTGCAACCCGGCGGTTTCTGCGCGCAGGTGATCGCGGCCGGCGAAACAGTCTTTATGGAACACGGCATCGAGCGCACCGACGCAGCGCCGGCGGGGACGGCCCTTGCGTTGACGCTCCATTTATCAACAGCGTTGGGCGCGGACAAAATCATCAGCGCCCCCCTCAAGCGCAATGGGCGCGTCCAGGGTCTCCTCGTCGTAATGGGCGACACGCTTGCTGAAGCCGATGTCCCGGCCATGGAGGTCTTTGCCAATCAGGTCAGCGTTGCTTTGGACGCTGCGCGCGCGTTGGCAGAAGTGCAGGCCGCGCACGAGCGTATGCGCTGGCTGACCCAGCAGATCGTCTCGGCCCAGGAAGAAGAACGCAAACGTATCGCGCAAGAGCTGCACGACGAGCTAGGGCAGACGTTGACCGCCATCAGCTTCGACCTGGCCGCCATTGCTGCGGCGCTGGCGCCAGAACAAAAGGCCGCCGTCGCCGAAGCGTTGGCTGAGGCGCAAACGTTGACAGACTACCTGGACGAGCGCGTCGGCGCACTGGCGCTTGATCTGCGTCCGGCAATGCTGGACGATCTGGGACTGGCGGCGACGCTGCGCTGGTATGTGAACACGTTCATCAGAAGGCATACCGTGAATGTGACGCTGGAAACGCGCGGTCTCGAAACTCGTCTGCCGCCCGCCCTGGAGACGGCGCTGTACCGCGTGATCCAGGAAGCGTTGACCAACGTGAGCAAGCACGCCCGCGCTACCCACGTTTGCGTTGCCGTGTCTCGTACAGACCATGCCGTCACAGTCTCCATCGAAGACAACGGCAACGGCTTTGCGCCGGAGGAAATCGCCCAACGCCAAGACGCCGCGCGCGGGCTGGGCCTGTTGGGTATGCAGGAACGGGTCGCGGCGCTCGGCGGCGTCTTTGCCATTCACAGTGAACCGGGCCAGGGTACCCGGTTGCGCATAGAAATTCCCCTCCAGGATGCATGATGTACAGAATCACCATCTTGCTGGCCGAAGATCACACGATTGTGCGTAAGGGATTACGCGCGCTGCTCGAGGCGGAGGCCGATATGGCCGTAGTTGCGGAAGCCGAGGATGGACGGGCGGCGGTTCAACTGGCGCAACAACGCCGCCCGGACGTGGTAGTGATGGACATCAGTATGCCGGGCCTGAATGGCATCGAAGCCACCCGCCAGATCAAGGCGCAGTTGCCGGATACCAAAGTTCTGATCCTGACCCGGCACGCCGATGAAACCTACGTCCACGCCATTCTGGGGGCCGGCGGGTCCGGATATATCGTCAAGAAAGCAGCCCCCACAGAGTTAATCGCCGCCATCCGGGCCGTCTACCACGGCGATGTCTTTTTCGGTCCGGAGGCCGCCGGTATAGCGATGACAGGTAACGCTGGGGCAACGCCCACGTCGGAAGATCGCTACACGGCCCTCACCCCCCGCGAACGCGAAGTGTTGCAACTGGTTGCCGAGGGACATCCCAACCGCGACATTGCGGACGTCTTGCGCATCAGCGTCAAAACCGTCGAAAACCACAAAGCCAGCCTGATGGATAAGCTCGGCGTACACAGCACGGCAGCATTGACGCAGTACGCCATCCGCAAAGGGGTCATTAGTCTGGACTCGTAAGGTCTATCAAAAGATCACTTTTGGCGATTCCCCACATCTCACCGCAGAGCACGCTGAGATCGCAGAGAGATAAAAAAAAGCTTTCCAGGGTGCGTAAAAGCATAACTTCCCGAAGCTGTGGCCGGTCTCCGACCGCGCCACCGTAGCATTGGCGGGCACGGTCAGAGACCGGCCCGAGCGGGAAGTTGTTTATTTACAGCCCCTTGATTTTCACCACGGAGACACAGAGGTCACGGAATTCTATTTAACTGTATTTTGATAGAATTAGTATTGCTAACCGGAAAATCAATTTTATTCAAGAAATAAAAATTCCCCTGTGTTCTCCGTGCCTCTGTGGTGAGTTTCGCTTTTTGCAGTAGAGTCAAGCATGATAAAACCCCAAAATAGGGGAATCCCCTATAGCCACAGGCAAAACTTCCCTGTATACTGAAAGTAGGGCAGGACTGCATTACAATCAGGGAGGGAGATATGCAACCCATACGGGTGTTGGTGGTGGACGATAGCGCGCATTTTCGCGGGCATTTGAACACTTTTCTCAACGCCGAACCGGACATTGTCGTGATTGGCGAAGCCGGCAACGGCCAAGACGCCGTGACGCAGGCCGCGCAACTCAAACCGGACGTGGTGCTGATGGACGTCCGGATGCCCGATCTGAACGGCCTGGAAGCCACGCGCCTGTTGCGAGCCGTGCACCCTGACGCGCGCGTCATTATGTTGAGTCGCTACGACGTGCAGGAGTACCGCGATGAAGCGGTCGCCAGCGGCGCGAACGGCTACGTGGTCAAGCGCGCCTTATTCACCGAGCTGCTCCCGGCCATTCGGGGGGCCGTGGTGTCACACACAGAACGTGACGGGAAGGCGTGATGCGATGCGCAACGTACCCGCAGAGCAAGAACGAGCGCAATTAGCGTATCTCGACCGCAAGCCCCCCTGCGCAGGGCAAGTGCGAAAAGTTTGACATTTTCTTGAAATGCCTTAAGAAAATGGGGAAAAAACAAGGAGGACCGACCATGCTCAAGAATCTGGAAAAAGCTCCCACCCACATTCCAGGGCTGGATGACATTCTGCAAGGCGGGTTGCCGCGCGGCCGTACCACGGTGATCAACGGTGGATCCGGATCGGGCAAAACGTTGCTGGCCCTGGAATTCCTCTACCGGGGCGCCCTGGCTGGCGAACCGGGCATCTTTATCGGCTTTGAGGAGCCGCTCGAGCACCTGCGGCAGAACACCGCCACCCTGGGCTGGGACCTGCCCACGCTGGAGCGAGAAAACCGCCTGTTTCTGCTCGATGGGCGCATCAAGCCGGAAACGCTGATGAGCGGCGATTTCAGCCTAAAGGGACTGCTGGCCATCGCCGCCGGAAAGAGCAAAGAGATGGGCGCCAAACGCATCGTGATTGACGCCCTGGAGGTCATCTTGCGCCTATTCGACACGCCCCAACAGGTGCGCAAAGAGCTACACGCCATCAACGATTGGCTGCAAGCAGCCGGTCTGGCGGCCATCCTGACCGTCCGCCCTTCCAGTCATGGCAGCGCATCGCCTTACGAGGATTTTTTCGAGTCTATGGGCGACTGCATCCTGGCGCTGGACGCGCGGGTGACCGAGCAGATCTCCACGCGGCGGCTGCGGGTGATCAAGTACCGCGGCTCCGGCTTTGGTCGCAACGAATACCCCTATGTGATCACCCCCACCGGCCTGCGCGCAGCGCCCATCTCTTCGGTAGGGCTGCGTCACAAACCGCTGGGCGAGAAAGTCTCCACCGGCAACGCGCGCCTGGACGAGCTTTTGGACGGCGGCTACCGGCGGGGCGCATGCATCCTGCTGGCCGGGCTACCCGGCGCAGGCAAAACCACGCTGGCCGCCACCTTTGTCGCCGCCGCCTGCCAGCGCGGTGAGCGAGCGCTGTACATCGGCTTTGAGGAATCCGAAGCAGCGCTGATCCACAACGTATCGAGCGCCGGCATCAGCCTGCGATCGCATCTTGAAACGGGTCGGCTGGCCTTTTTAACCAGTTTCCCCGAGTCCCAGGGCGCCGAAGAGCACTACTTTAGCGCCCTGGAGCGCGTTGAGGCGTTCCGCCCCGACCACGTGGTGATAGATGCCATCTCGGCCTGCTATCGTATGGGTGGTCAGCAGATAGCTTTTGAGTATCTGATGCGCTTGCTCAACGCCTGCAAGGAGCGGGGTATCACCATCATGCTGCTCAACCAGCTTACCGGCACCACCAGTTATATGGAAATCTCCGGCAACGAAATCTCCTCGATGGTGGATACGGCGATTTTGCTCAACTACCAGTTCAGCCTCGGCGAGACCAACCGCGTCTTTCAAATCCTTAAATCGCGCGGCGGCAAACATTCCAACCAAAAGCGTGAATTCCGCCTTACCGATAACGGTTTTGAGGTGACAGACGTTTACCTGGGCGAAGGCGATGTACTCACCGGCGTGGCCCGCCAGCGACAGGAGGAAAAAGATCGGATCGAAGCCCTGCGGCTGTCCTTTGAAATCAAGATGAAAGAACTGGAACTCGAACGTCTGCGCCTTATTCAAGCGCAGGCTGCACAGGGCATCGCGCACCGTGCCTTGATGACGGGCGCAGACGTTTCCCCCAGACCGCGACCCGCGCCGGAAGACAGCGGGAAAGAGGAATGAGCGATGACAACAAAAACACTCCCATCTGCGATGAACGATCCGCGCGAGAACATGCCGTTCTATCGCTTGCGGCTGTTTGTTGCCGGCGACGAGCCGAATTCGCTCAAGGCCAAAGCCGTTCTATCGCGCTTGTGCAACGAGCGCTTGAAGGAGCGGTGCGAAATTCGAATTGTTGATGTGTTCGAAGACTACCAGGCCGCCATTGACTACGGGATAAGCGTCGTCCCGGCCCTGATCGTGGAATCTCCGCTGCCCATGCGTACTATTGTTGGTTCGTTGAACGCTACGGACAAGGTGCTGGCAGCGCTGGGGCTTGTGGAAAAGGAGGGCGACTATGAGTGATGACAACCTGTCATACGACGCGCTGCGGCAACGGCTGGAACAGGTCGAAGCAACCCTCGCTGCCCTGCGGCGAGGCGAAGTGGACCTGGTGATCGGAACGAACGAACCCCTGGTCGTGCGGTTCAAATCCCTGGTCGAGGAGAACGAACGGCTGGCGCAGCATTGGCAGGCGACCTTCGACGCCGCCAACGATGCCATCTGGGTGCTCGACGGCGAGCAGAGGATCCTGCAATCCAACCGGACGGCGGAACGGTTTTTTGGGAAACCCCGCGAAATATTCATCGGACGGCACTGCTGGGAAATCGTCCACGGCACGGATGCGCCCATCCCGGAATGTCCCATCCTGCGCGCCAAACACACGCTGCGCCGCGAACGCATGGAGCTGCCGCTCGGCGAGCGCTGGTTCCAGGTGATGGTGGACCCGATCCTGGACGGAGAAAGCCGCTACGCGGGCGCCGTCCACATTATCAGCGAAATCACCGAACGCAAGCAGATGGAGAAGGCGCTACAGGAGAGCGAAGAACGCTTCCGCCGCCTGGCCGAGAACGCCCGAGACCTGATTTACCGTTACGAGTTCACGCCAAAGCGCGGCTTTACCTATGTCAGTCCGGCGGCGACGGCTATGACGGGCTACACGCCGGAAGAACACTATAACGATCCCGATTTGGGTTTCAAACTCATCCATCCTGACGACCGTCCCCTGCTCGAAGCAGCAGCAAAGGCAGACGTCTCTTATGAGCGGCCGCTGACGCTGCGCTGGGTGCGCAAAGACGGTTCGATCTTGTGGACCGAACAACGCAACGTTCCAATTTACGATCAGCAGGGCAATCTGATCGCCCTTGAAGGAATTGCCCGCGACATCACCGACCGCAAGCAGGCCGAGGAAACGATACGGGAACAGCTCGACGAACTGCGCCGCTGGTACGCCGCCACCCTGGGCCGCGAGAGACGGATCATCGAACTGAAGAAAGAGGTCAACGAACTGCTGGCACAAGCCGGGCAGCCGCCGCGCTATCCGAGCGCAGAACAAAATGACCTCTGACTAACGACTATGCGACTACAAGACTAACGACTATGCGACTATTTTTGAAGGAGTTACGCCATGACCGCCCCCATCTCGATTTTGATCGTGGATGACGACCCGCTGATGGTCCAGACGACCCGCCGGGCGCTGGCGTCGCAGGGCTACACCCTGCTCGAAGCCGGCAGCGCCGCCGAAGCCTTGCAGGTGGCGCGCCAACAGCGCCCCGACCTGGTCCTGCTCGACGTGGTGTTGCCAGACATGGACGGCGTGCAGGTTTGCCAACAGATCAAAGCCGACCCACGGCTGGATGGCGTGCATGTGATCTTGCTCTCGGCCAAAAAAACCGACGCCGAGAGCCAGATCGTGGGCCTGGATGCCGGGGCAGATGGGTACATTGTCCGGCCCATCACTGCCCGCGAACTGCGGGCGCGCGTGCAAGCTATAGTGCGCCTCAAGGCCGCCGAAGATGCGCTGCGCGAGAGCGAGGCGCAGTACCGCCTGCTGGCCGAAACGACCCGCGACATCATCCTGCTGCATGATATGGAGGGACGCATCGCCTACGTCAACCAGGCCGGCTTGGATTTTGCCGGGTTCAGCGAGGCCGAGGCGCTGAGCAAACCCATCACGGCGTTCTTGCCCCCCGACCGTCTGGCCGAGATGGCCGAACGCCGCGCCCGGCGCATAACCGGCGATGACGCGACATTTTTGTACGAAACCGAGTTTGTGGACCGCACCGGACGGCGCGTTCCCGTCGAGGTCAATTCCACGCCGGTGCTGCGCGAGGGCCGGCCGGCGCAGATACTCATTGTTGCCCGCGACATCACCGAACGCAAGCGTGCCGACGAAAAAATTCGGGAAAGTGAAGAAACCTATCGCAACCTGTTCCAAAACGCCCAGGTGGGGCTGTTCAGAACGCGCATCTCCGACGGCAAAATCCTCGAAAGTAACGCCCAGTTGGCCCGCATGTTCGGCTACGACAGTCGGGAAGCGTTTATCGCCGAATACGTCACCTCGCAGAACTATGTGGATCCGGGCACACGTGAGCGGATGCTGCGCGAACTGCAAGAAAAGGGCTCCGTGCAAAACTTCCAGGCCCGCTTCTACCGCCGCGATGGTTCAATCTTTTGGGCCGAGTATTCGGCCAAAATCTATCCCGAAAAGGGCTGGATTGAGGGGGTAGCCGAAGACATCACCGCGCGTCAGGAAGCCGAAGCCGCCCTGCGTGAGGCGCTGGAGCAAACCGCACAGTCCCGTCGCGCCCTGCTCAGCGTGATTGAAGACCAGAAAGCAGCCGAGCAGACGCTGCGCGAGAACAACCGCCGCCTGAGCACGCTCAACCATCTCGGTCTGGCGCTGGCCCAGACGTTCGACCTGCCCACCATTTACCGCATCGCCTACGAGCATATCGCGCAACTGGTAGATTGCCCCTGCTTCGGCATCTCACGCTACGATCCGGCCACCCAAACGCTGCGCGCCGAATATATGCTTGACGAGGGCGAATTGCTGGACGCAGCGCGCTTCCCCCCACTCACCCTCCCGCCCGATACGCCGCTCAAGGGGCGCGCCCGCGCGATCCTGGCTCAACAACCTGAAATCGTGAGCGCCATGCCCGCGCCGCCCTCCGCCGGCGTGCTCGTTGTCGGCGCGTCCGACGACGAACACATTCCCCGCTCGGCGCTATACGTGCCTATTGTCGTGCACGGGCAAACCTACGGCCTGTTGGAGTTGCAGAGTTACCATAACGATGCTTATGGCGAAGCGGAAGCCGCTCTGCTCGGCCCGGCGGCGAACCAGATCGGCCTGGCGATCGAGAACGCACGCCTGTTCGCTACGCTAGAAGCCGAGCGGACCCTGTTGCGCACGCTGGTCGATCACCTGCCCATCGCGGTGTATGTCAAGGATGCCGCCGGTCGCAAAACGCTGTCCAACCCTGTCGACGTGCGCAACATCGGCGCGGATTCGGAGGCCGACGTCCTCGGCAAAACCGACTTCGAGCTGTTCCCCCCTGACCTGGCCGCCTCATACCACGCTGACGATATGACCGTCATCGAAGAGGGGCAACCGGTGCTCAACCGCGAGGAAATGATCACCCGTCCGGGCGGCGGCCGCGGCTGGCAATCAACCTCCAAAGTGCCGGTGCGTAATAGCGCCGGTGAGATAGTCGGCCTGGTGGGCATCGGCTACGACATCACCGAACGCAGACAAGCCGCGCTGGTCTTACAGCAATACGCACAACAATTGGAAGCCATGGTCGCCGAGCGCACCCGCGCGCTGCAGGAGGCGCAGGAACGCCTGCTGCGCCAGACGCGCCTGGCGACGTTGGGACAGATTGCCGGCAGCATTGCGCACGAATTGCGCACGCCGCTCGGCGCGATCAAGAACGCCGCCTACTTGATCAACATGCTCCACGGGCCATCTGACGAGACGCTTCAGGAAGCCATCGCCATCCTGAACCAGGAGGTGGCGAACGCCGACCGCATCATCACCAGCCTGCTCACCTTTGCGCGCCCCCAACAGGCGCATCGGCAGTTGCTCGAAGTCGGGCCGCTGCTCGAACGCGCGGCGCGACATCTCCAACCTCCGCCCAACGTGCAGATCGAGCTGCGCATCGCCGGCGATCTCCCTCCCGTGATTGCCGACGCCACCCATCTCCAACAAGCGCTGAGTAACCTGTTCCTGAACGCGCTCCAGGCCATGCCGGAGGGCGGGCGGTTGACCGTGGGGGCGGAACATTGCGCCGCGTTGCCCAAGATTGAACCGCCCGGATTCCCACCCGCACCCGCCGCAGACGGCGAGGCCGGATGGATCGTCGTCTCGGTCGGCGATACCGGCGTCGGCATCCCGCCCGAAAACCTGGAGCGCATCTTCGAGCCGCTCTTCACAACGAAAACTACGGGGATCGGCCTGGGGCTGGCCCTGGTTAAGCTGCTCATCCAGGCCAACGGCGGCGGCCTCGCCGTCGCCAGCCTCCCCGGAGAGGGAACGACGTTCGACATTTACCTGCCCGTCGCCGGCATGAGTGATGAAAATATCAACAATCAGTCAACGGATTCAACGGATGAAACGGATTGAAAGAAAAGAAAATCCGTTCAAATCCGTTCAATCCGTTGACATATCAGGAGGTACCGATGACCCATATTCCCGCCCAAACATCCATTCTGATCGTTGATGACGATACCAGTTTGCGCCGCACGATGGCGATGATCTTCGAGCGCAGAGGCTATATCGTCGAAACCGCCGCTAACGGCGCGGAAGCCGTGGCGCGCGTGCGCGACCGCCCATTCGACATGGTCCTGATGGACATCCGGATGCCGGTGCTCGATGGCGTCCAGGCGCTCAAACAAATCAAGGCCTTGCGCCCGGACGCCGTGGTGACGATGATGACCGGTTTTGCGATTGAGGATCTGATGGCAGACGCATTGGCCGAAGGCGCGTTTGCCCTGCTCGACAAGCCGGTTAACATAGATGAAGTGATTGCGTTAATTGAACGAGCGCAACAAACGCGGCAGGGTACGCTGCTCCTGGTCGCCGCTGACGAACCGAATATCCAGACGACCCTGCAAAACGTTCTAACGCAGCATGGCTATCGTGTCTGCCTGGCGCGCAACCATGAAGAGGTGCTCACCCAAATGCGGGAGTGCGCGTTCGACGTGCTGTTGGTCAACCTGGGATTGCCGGCGTTCAACGGCCTGGACACCTACCTGGCGCTCAAAGCGGTGTGCCCGCAGGCAGTAGCCGTTGTCTTCACGACCTTTCCCCGGGGCGTGAATGACCTGACAGCGTTGGTTCGCAACGGCAATGCCTATACATGCCTGTCTAAACCGCTGGATATTGATTGCCTGCTGGAACTGGTGCGCGAAACCGTCAACAGGAGACAAAATTGAGCCTATGAACACAACCGATGCAGCGCCCTATATCCTGATTGTAGACGACGACGCGAGCACGCGCCGGACGCTGACCCTGATTTTCGAGAAAAACGGCTATCAGGTCGAGACGGCGGCCAGTGGCCAGGAAGCGCTGGACAAGGCCAGACGTCACCCGGTCGATCTGGCCCTGCTCGACCTGCGTCTGCCCGACATAGAAGGGGTCGAATTGCTCGCGCCATTGCGCCGTTTGTACCCGGACATTGCGTTGGTGCTGGCGACCGGCTACGCCTCGCTGGAGACGGCCATCCGCGCCTTGAACGAGGGCGCCGACGTCTACGTGACCAAGCCGCTGGACGTGGATGCCGTGCTCGGCAAAGTCCAAGACCTGCTCGAACGGCAACGCCTGCGCCGTGAGAACCGGCGGCTCTACGAGTTGGCGCAGCAAGAGCTGGCCGAGCGCAAGCAGGCCGAAGCCGCCCTCCGCGAAGCGCTGGAGCAGGCCAATGAGGCGCGCCGGGCGCTGTTGAACGTGATCGAAGACCACAAGCGGACCGAGGAGACGTTAGCGGCCGAACGGGCGCTGCTGCGCACGCTGGTCGATCACTTGCCTGTCGCCGTGTATACCAAAGATACCGCCGCGCGCAAAACGCTGTCCAACCCGACCGATGTGAGCTACATCGGCGCGGCCTCAGAAGCCGAGGTGCTCGGCAAAACCGATTTCGACCTGTATCCGCCGGAGCTGGCCGAGCCCTTCTACGCCGACGACATGCACGTCATCACATCCGGGCAACCCGTCCTCAACCGCGAGGAAATGATGCAACTGCCAGGCGGCGCGCGCGGCTGGCAGTTGACCTCCAAAATCCCGTTGCGCAACAGCGCCGGACAAGTCATCGGGTTGGTGGGCATTGGCTACGACATCACGGAACGCAAACAGGCCGAAGCGGAAATCCGGCGGCTCAACGCGGAACTGGAAGACCGCATCGCGCAGCGCACCGCCGAACTGGCGCAAACGTCCGAGCGGCTGAAACTGGCGACACGGGCGGCCAACATCGGCATCTGGGACTGGGACGTGAAAAACGATAGCGCCATTTGGGATGAGACTATGTGCAGGCTGTTTGGCGTCCCCGCAGACGATTACCCGCGCAGTCACGCGGCCTTTCTGCAGCATGTGCATCCTGACGACGTGCAACGGGTAGCGCAGACCATGCGTGCCACCCTGCGCGGCGGAAAATACTATGTGGATGAATTCCGCATCGTCTGGCCCAACGGAACGATCCGTTACATTCGCGGTGAGGCTTTAGTCACGTACAATGCGCACAACGAAGCCGTGCGAATGATCGGGGTGAACATGGACATCACCGAGCGCAAACAGGCCGAACTGGAACTGCAACTGTTCAACGAGATCATGGTCGGGCGCGAGCAGCGCATCATCGAGCTGAAAGAGGAAATCAACCGCCTGGCCGCCGAACTGGGCCGCGAACCGCCCTACCCTCCCATCTGGGAAACAGACGAAACGTACCTGGACGAGATACCGGAATTGTCGCACAACACGGAACTGTGAGGACAAAAATAGTGCACCATGGAGACACGGAGAACACAGAGGTTTTTTTTAGATTCTCTCCGTGCCCTCTGTGCCTCTGTGGTTATTTTTGAAGGAATATCACGGAACCTGCGGTAAGCACCACCTGAAAAATCACCGCAGAGTACACGGAGAGCGCAGAGCTTTTTTATTTATGCGACGACAAGACTAAAGGTTCGTAAATAGCGTTCCGACGATTCGACTACAAGACCGGCGACTATACGACTATTTTAAAGGAGGTTATGATGTCCGCGCAAACAGCACGTTGGATCCGAGACCACGCCGATGCGTTGGCCGAGGCCATTGTGGCCCGGCATTACGACCTCGAGTCAGAGGTCTGGACCCCCTATGGGGAACCGGGACGCCGCAAAAGCGTCCGGGATGCTCGCTACCACCTGGAGTATCTGGCCGAAGCATTAGATGCCGACGATCCAAGCCTCTTCACGGCTTACCTGGCCTGGGTCAAGGCGCTGTTCGCCGGGCTGCGCTTCTCCGACACAGTCCTACCGACCACCCTCGAATACACCCGTTTGGTGTTGGCCGAGCGTCTGCCGGTCGAGGTGGCCGCACCGGCCCTGGACATGATCCAGATGGGGCAGGAGAGCCTGGCCGCTGCGCCGGTCACAGTGCCAGGTTACCTGGATGGCGACACACCACTTGACCACCTGGCGCAGCGCTATCTGGCGGCGCTCCTGGCCGGTGACCGCATGAGCGCCAGCCGTATGATCCTGGAGGCGGTGGAACAGGGAACGCCGGTGCGCGAGATCTACCTGCGCGTGTTCCAACCGTGCCAACACGAGCTGGGCCGCCTGTGGCAGACCAACCAGATCAGCGTGGCGCAAGAGCACTATTGCACCGCCGCCACGCAGTTGATTATGTCGCAACTGTACCCGCTCATCTTCGCTGCGGCGAAAAAAGGCCCGCGCCTGGTGGCGACGTGTGTGGGCGGTGAACTGCACGAGATCGGCGCGCGTATGGTGGCCGACTTCTTCGAGATGGATGGGTGGGACACCTATTTCCTGGGCGCGAACACGCCCACCGAGAGCGTCCTGCGCGACGTCCACGAGCGCCGCGCCGATGTGCTGGCTATATCCTGCACGATGACCTTTCACCTTGAGCGGGTGCGCGAAGTGATCGCCGCTTTGCACGCGAGCGGCTTGCCGGCGCGCGTGCTGGTCGGCGGCTATCCCTTCAACATCGCTCCGGGGTTGTGGCAGAAGATCGGCGCAGATGGCTACGCCCCCAATGCGCAGGCAGCCATCCCGGTCGCAGAAAGGTTACTCGCATGAACGAGACGCCAGAGCGCGGTCTGGCCCTGTGGTGCGACGCCGGCGGCATGATTCTGCAAACGCTCCGCAACGATCTGGGACTGGCAGAAGCTGCGCCGGGACGCTTGTTTTTGCGGTTGGTGGATAGCGCCAGCCGCATCAAGGCCATGAATTTTCTGGCGAAAGTCAAAGAGGCCGGGGCCGAGTTCGACTGTGAGTTGAACATCGTGCTGACAGACGGGCCGACCACACTGCATTTTTCCGGCGGTCAGGTAGACGAACAACTCCTGATTGTTGGCGCGGTCAACAGTCAATTGGCGGCCCAACTCTATGCGGATCTGTTGCGGATGAGCAACGAACAGGTCAACCAGTTGCGCGCGCTCGTCAAAGAAGAAGCCCGCGCCGCGCGCGACGCCGGCCTCTACGACGAAATCAGCCGGCTGAACAATGAATTGGTCGCCATGCAGCGCGAGTTAGCGAAGAAGAACGCCGAGTTGGAACGGTTGAACGCGCTGAAAAATCAATTTCTCGGCATGGCGGCGCACGATCTGCGCAACCCTGTACACATCATTATGGCCTTTAGCGACATCTTACTGGAGGATGCAGCGGACGTGTTATCGGCAGAACAAGCCGCGTACGTGCAGCAGATCATTGCCGCCAGCGACTACATGAGCCGGCTGATTGACGATTTCCTCAGCGTGTCCGTCATCGAGTCGGGCCACTTCGATCTCAACCTTGAGGTCATCGAGCTGCCGGATTTACTGGCGCAAGCGGTCGTGCTGGTCGGCGTCAAAGCCAGGAAGAAAGAAATCGAGATTGTCGTCACGCACGATGCAGCGCTGCCGAGACTGATCGTGGACGGGCAGAAGATACAACAAGTCCTCACCAACCTGCTCGCCAACGCCATCGAACATTCCTATCCAGGGTCGCAGGTCATGGTGCGGGCATACATGCAGACAGAGGCGACTGTCGCCATCGAGGTGGAAGATCACGGCGTGGGCATTGCGGCGGAGGATTTGGGCCGCCTGTTCGATCCTTTCACGCGCAAGCCATCCGCCAAAACCGGCGGCGAAAAGAGCACCGGCCTGGGGTTGACGATCTCGCAACAAGTGGTAAAGGCGCACGGCGGCAGCATCAGTGTAGAGAGCCAGGTCGGGCAAGGTTCGACCTTTCGGGTTGTCTTGCCCCTCCAACCGCGAGACTTAGTTGAGGTGGAACTTGAAGGATAACGGCGTCAATCCTACCCAAGCAGCTAACAACGACGAAAAGACGCGCATCCTGATCGTGGACGACGATCCGGCGGCCCTGTTTGCGACGGCGCGCGTCATCCGCCAGGCCGGGTTCGATGTCATCCAGGCCGACTCCGGCGGCGCCTGCCTGGAGCGCGTTGCGGAAACGCTTCCGGCCCTGGTGCTGCTGGATGTCGAATTGCCGGACATAGACGGTCTGGAGGTCTGCCGGCGGATCAAGGCAAATCCTGATCTCGCCGACGTTTTTGTCGTTTTGCTTTCGGGAAGGCGCATTCAGTCCGACGCACAGGCTGAAGGCCTGGCGCTCGGCGCGGACGGGTACATTGCGCGTCCGATTGACAATCGCGAACTTGTGGAGCGCGTCAAGGCGTTGCTGCGCCTGCGCGCTGTGCAGCACGCCCTGCGCGCGAGTGAGACGCGCCTGCGCACCATCGTCACATCCATGCCGGTGCTCTTGCTGGCGCTCGACGAGCGTGGCGACATTGTCTTTGCGAACGACGAATTCGTGCGCGTCACGGGCTACGCGCATGAGGCGCTCCGCGAACAGTCCGCACTTTGGCCGGCGCTCTATCCCAACGCAACCGAGCGCCGTCAGATGCTGGCGCTGTGCGAAGCGCACGAGAGCGTGCGGAACGTTGAGATCGAACTCACCCGCCGGGATGGCGAACGGCGGCGCATCGCCTGGTCGAATATCTCCCCCCAGGTTCCCATCCCCGGTTGGGCGACGTGGCTGGTCGGCGTGGATGTGACCGAACACCAACTCGCGGTGGAGCTACAGCAGAAAACGGCGGCGCTGCTGGCGGCAAACACGGCGCTGGAACGGTCGAAACGCGCGGCGTTGAGCCTGATGCAGGATGCGCACGCGCAACGCCAGCGCGCCGAGAAGGCGCTCGCCGAATTGGCGGAATCGCAAGCGGCGCTGCGCGAAGCGAAGGAAGCCGCCGAAGCCGCCACCGAAGCCAAGAGCCGCTTTCTGGCGAACATGAGCCACGAGATCCGCACACCGATGACCGCAATGCTGGCAATGATCTATCTGGCGCTGAAAACAGAAACGAATCCCCGTCAGCGCGAATATCTCAATGCCATCCAGACGGCAACGCAAAAGCTCTTGAATATCGTCAACGACATTCTGGACTTCTCCAAAATCGAGGCCGGGAAGCTCGAAATTGTGTCCGAGCCTTTCGATTTGCAGTCCGTCCTGGGACATCTGGCGACGATGTTTGAGGTGCGCGCGCGCGAAAAAGGATTGAAGATCACGTTCAATGTCGCGCCGTCTACCCCCACCGCGTTGATTGGCGATGCCGCCCGTTTGGAACAAGTGCTGACCAACCTGATTGACAATGCGCTCAAGTTCTCGGAACATGGCGAAGTGATGATTGCGGTTGCTCCGGCGGGTAAAGGGAGCGGCCCGTCCGGCCCGGCTGCCAACGTCTCCCACGAGACTGTTGCGTTGCAATTCGCCGTGCGTGATACCGGCATCGGCATGACCGCGGAACAAATGGCGCACCTGTTCGAGGCATTTTCGCAGGCGGATACCTCGATTACCCGCCGGTACGGCGGCACCGGCCTGGGGCTGGCGATCTCCAGGCAACTTGTGGAAATGATGGGCGGCACGATCTGGGTAGAGAGCGAATTGGGTCGCGGCAGCACCTTCAGCTTCACAGTTCTGCTGGAGCGCGCCGCAGAACCTGAAGAAATGCCGCATCTGGCCGGAGAACCCGCGGTCGAGACGGGCGATGGGCGCGGCGCACCGCGTCTGCGCGGCGCACGCATCCTGGTAGTTGATGATAACGCCGTCAACCAACTGGTGCTCCGCGACGTTTTGGAAATGGCCGGGCTGGACGTGGCGGTCGCTAACAATGGTCAGGAGGCGCTGAGCGCGCTGTCCATGCAGCATTTCGACGCAGTTTTGATGGACATCCAGATGCCGGATATGGACGGCTACACAACAACGCGCCTGATCCGCGCCGCAGAAGCGGATTATCACGCCATCCCCATCATCGCCGTCACCGCGCACACGCAGCCGAGCGACCGGCAAGCGGGGCTGGAGGCGGGAATGAACGATTACATTGCCAAGCCCTTCGAGCCGCCGCAACTCTACGCCGTGCTGGCGCGTTGGATCGCCCCGGAGACATGGCGCCCGCCCGCAACGGCAACGCCGCCGGATAAGACGGTATTGCCCCCTTTGCCCGGCATTGCGGTGGAAGTCGGCCTGGCGCGCGCAGGGGGAAAGTGGGAGCTATACCAGCGTCTCCTGCGCAGTTTTAGCGCGAATCAGGCCGGGGTGGATACGGCTATCCGGGAAGCGTTGGCCCGCGACGACAGAGCCGCCGCCGCCCGGCTGGCGCACACATTGAAAGGCGTCGCCGGGATGATCGGCGCGGAGGCGCTGCAAAGCGCCGCGGCCGCGCTGGAAAGCGCCATCAGACAGGGCGACGCCCTGCCGACGCTCGAAAACCTGTGTAAGCCGCTTGCCGAGCGCCTGCGCACGGTCCTTGCCGCCATCGCCACAGTGGAACCGGAGGCGACACCCGTCGCCACAGACGCGACGACAGACGAGCCGGGCCGCCTGGATCAAGAAGCCCTCGCCGAGCAGTTGCGCCAACTGGCGCAGTTGCTCAGGCGCTACGATACCCAAGCCGGCGAAGTGTTGCGCGCGCTCCACGATCGGGTGCAGGGCGCGCCGCAGAAGGAGGCGTTGTTACCATTGATGCACTCTGTCGAACAGTACGCGTTTGACGAAGCGCTGGCGGCGCTCGAAGCGCTGGCCGTTCGCTGGTCCATCTCCTTATAGGAGGCCGCACAATGCATGAAAACGCGAAACAAACATTATTGATTGTTGATGATGCGGTGGAGAACCTGAATATGCTGGATGCCATGCTGCGCGCCGAATACCGTGTCCAGGCGGCGCGCAACGGGGCTGTGGCGCTCAAGCTCGCTAACGCGCCGGAACCTCCCGATCTGATTCTGTTGGACATTGTCATGCCGGACATGGATGGCTTCGCCGTGTGCCAGGAACTGAAAGCGAACGCCGCCACGCGCGACATTCCGGTCATTTTCATCAGCGCCCTGGATGACGTGTTCGATAAAGTGCAAGCCTTCAGGATGGGGGGCGTTGATTTTATCACCAAGCCTTTCCACGTCGAAGAGGTGCTGGCCCGCGTGCGCGTCCATTTGAAAGTGCGCCGGTTACAAAGTGAACTCGAAGAACGCAATCAGCAATTAGCCCAGGCTTTGGCCCGCGAAAAGGCCCGCCTCACCGAACGTATCCAGGCCGGGTTACGGGCCGGCAACTTCGCCTGGTGGGAAATGGGATTGCCGTCCGGTCACATCGTCTTCGATGACCGCAAAGCAGAAATGCTCGGCTATGCGCCCGGCCAATTCAAAACGTACACCGACTTCGTCCGGCTCATCCATCCCGACGACCGCGGCAAGGCGCTCCAGGCGATGCGGGATCATCTGGAAGGGCGCGCGGAACGTTACGAAGTGGAATACCGCATTCAAGCCAGCGATGGAACCTATAAATGGCTCCGCGACATCGGCGCGGCGGCCGCCCAAGATGAGTTCAGCGACTACAAACGGGTGATCGGCATCGTCGAAGACATCACCAAACGCAAGCATGTAGAAGAAGCCCTGTATCAGCACATCGAGCGACTGCGCGCCATCCGCACGCTGGATACGGCAATCCTGGCCGCGGAGACGCCGGAACACATCGCCGACGTCGCGTTGAACTACCTCCAGCGCGTGCTGCCATATTGCGGCGGCGCGGTCTTGACCCTCGACCCTGACGGCGAGCATGCTACCCTCTTAGCCGGTCACCCGCGCGGCCCGGCGCCGGGAACGCGCTTTACGGTCACCCCCACCGACCGGGAACGCTGGCAACAACAGAACGGCTACATCATTGCCGATGTGACCCTGGAGACTGCGCCGTCGGTGTTTCCGGCCGGCTTTCAGATTGCCGGCGCGCGCGCTTATCTCGGCATCCCCCTGGAAGCCGGCGGCGCTTTGATCGGCGGCCTGGTGCTGGGAGCGGAGAGCGCCGGGGCTTTCACGCCCGAACACATGGAGATCGCGCGTGAGGTGGCGACCCAGATTGCCGTGGGCATTCAACAAGCCCGGATGCGGGAGCAGATTCAACAACACACGGTGGCGCTCGAACGTGAAGTGGCCGCGCGCACGGCGGATTTGACACGCCGGAACATCCAGCTTCAGGTTGCGGCGGAGGTCGCCCGCGACGTTTCGGCCGGCGGCGATTTGGACGAGCTGATGCGGCGCGCCGTCGAGTTGGTGCAAGAGCGTTTCGGCTTCTACCACACCGGCCTGTTCCTCATTGACGAACGACGTGAGTATGCCGTCCTCAAAGCGGCGACCAGCCAGGAAGGACGAGCGATGTTGGCCGCCGGGCACAAGCTCAAAGTGGGCACAACGGGTCTGGTGGGCTACGTGGCCGGCACCGGCAAACCGCGCGTCGTGTTGGATACAGATGCCGACGCGCAACACTTCCGCAATCCCTACCTGCCGCACACGCGCTCGGAAATGGCGCTGCCGTTGCAGGTCGGCGAGCGCATCATCGGCGTTTTCGATGTGCAGAGCACCGCAGCCAATGCTTTCGACGAAGAGGATGTGCGCATCCTGCAACTGATGGCCGACCAACTGGCCGTCGCCATCGAACGCACCCGCCTCTTTGCCCAAATACAGGCCGCATTGGAAGAGCGTCTGGAGATGGTGATTTCGAATGTGCCGGTGATTGTCTTTGCGCTGGACAAGGAAGGCGTCTACACGCTCCTGGAAGGCAAGGGGTTAGCGGCGCTAGAGATCGACGCCGACGCCGCGATTGGGAAACCGGTGACAGAGGTTTTCCCCAATCAATCGGAGATTCATGCACACGTCCGTCGCGCCCTGGGCGGCGAGACCTTCACCACACACACCAGCATCGGCGCGCATGTGTTTGAATCCTGGTATGCGCCGCTGCGCACAGCGGAAGGGGAGATCAGCGGGGTTAGCGGCGTCTGCATCGATGTCACCGAACGCCGGCAGCTCGAGAAGCAAATTCACCGGCAGGAGCGGCTGGCGGCCATAGGGCAACTGGCCGGCGGCATTGCCCACGACTTCAACAACTTTATGACCACCATCATCATGTATGCAAGCTTGCTGTTGCGCATCAAACGGCTACCTGCCGAGGCGCTGGAACACGCCCAGGTCATCATCGAGGAGTCGCGCCGGGCCGCGCAGTTGGTGCGGCAAGTGTTGGACTTTAGCCGCCGTTCGTTTATGGAGGTAGAACCGGTAGATTTACTGACGTTCATTCAGGAGACCGTTGATATTTTGCGCAAAACTCTACCGGAGCATATCACCGTGACGCTGGAAGCCTCACCCGGCGCGTATGTCGTCAACGCCGACCCCACCCGCATCCAACAAGCCGTGATGAACCTGGCGCTCAATGCGCGCGACGCCATGCCTGAGGGCGGACAGTTGCGCATCGCGCTCACCAACGTCACCGCGCCACCCCACGAAGGCGACAACGCCTCCGCCGGCGCCGGCGGCAACTGGGTGCGATTGACGATCTCCGATACCGGAACGGGCATGACGGATGAGGTGCGCGCCCATCTGTTCGAGCCTTTCTTCACTACCAAGGGCGTCAATGGAACGGGGTTAGGATTGGCGCAGGTGTACGGCATCGTCAAGCAGCATGGCGGAGACATCAATGTGGAGACAGCAGTGGGGCAAGGAACGACTTTCACCATCGACCTCCCGGCCTACCAAAGCGCCGTCGAGTTGCCGGTAGAGGCGGCTGGAGAACCGGCGCTGTTATCCGAGGGGCAAGGTGAAACGATCTTGTTTGTCGAAGATGACGTTCAGGTACGCAAGGCTGGATTGCACGCGCTGGAAGCGCTGGGCTACCGGGTGCTCACCGCGCCGGATGGCGAAACAGCCTTGCGCCTGTATGAAGACCAAATCCGGGAACAAGCTATCGCGCTGGTGATCACCGATATGGTTATGCCGGGGATGAGTGGCCGGGAGCTGCTCCAGAGTTTGCGGAAGCTAGACCCCGCCGTCAAAACACTGGTCTTGACCGGCTACATGTTGCAAGAAGAACTGCTGGCCTTGCGCGCGGAAGGCTTTAACAATGTCATTTACAAGCCGTTGGATGTCCAAACGCTGGCCTCAATGGTCCGCCGAATAATAGGCGAAAGACCCATACGCTCAGAGGAGCTTTAAGAGATATGTTCGACCATCTCGATAGTGGAAGCTTCATATTGCTGTTCGTACTGGCTCTGGTGGGGTTAGGCGTTTGGCTCGTCAGATGCCTGCGGATTCGCTACATCAAGGCGCTCCAGCGTCAGGCCGAGGCATTGACGGCTGACCAAAAAAGGTACGACGAGCTGTTCAACAGCGTCGCCATTGGCTTGTACCAGACCGACCTTTCAGGCACGCTCTTGAACGTGAATGCTGCTTGCGCGACGTTGCTCGGCTTCGACGCGCCGGAAGCCCTGGTCGGCATGAATCTGGACGCGTTTTACACCGATAAGACGCGCCGGGCGGCATGGCGGCGGATGCTGGAACGCGAAGAGGCGCTCGCGCGTTTCGAATGGCAACTGCAACGGCCCGATGGACAAGCATTATGGATCAGCGAAAGCGCTCGCATCATCAAAGATGCCGAAGGCCAGTTTCTCTACTGTCAGGGTTCGCTTGAAGACATCACGCCGGCGCGACAGGCGCGGGAAGAGATGCGCCAACAAAAAGAGTATTGGGAAGCGCTCATCGTCCATGCCCCGGTCGCCGTCGTCACCCTCGACCTGCAACACAAAATCGTCTCCACCAACCCGGCATTCGATGCGCTCTTTGGTTTCCGGCGCGAGCAAATCGTAGGCCGCAACCTGGATGAACTGATTGTCCCGCCGGGCGAACGGGAACGCGCTTCGCAATTGACCGCCGAGGTGCTGGCCGGCGGCGTCGTGCAGTTGGCGGCCTGGCGTCAACGGGCCGATGGGCGACTGGTCGAGGTCGAGTTGGCCGGCGCGCCGGTGTTGCTTGATGGGAAGCAGGTCGGCGCAGTGGGCATCTACCAGGATATCACCCGGCGTCGGCAAGCCGAACGCGAATTGATTGACCGCCAGGCGCGCCTGGAGATCCTGAACAAAGTTACCCTGCGGGTGGCAGAAATGACCGACCTGACGGACATTATGTCTACAATGGTCGAATATGCCCGCTGGTCCGTTACCGCCGACCTAGCGGTGATTGCGGCGCTCGATCAGGAAACCGGTCGCGTCGCCGAGGTGTTCAGCTCGAACTATCCAATGGATGCCATTCCGCCCGGAACGGAGATTGTCGGGCGTGGTGTTCTCGGCCTTATTCTACAGGGCAACGTCGTCCACACGCCGGATGTCACCGCAGAAGCAGCGTATTGCGGCTATCCCGACTGGCATCCCCAGATCCGCGCGTGCCTGGGGGTGCCCATCAAATATGGCGAGCGCATCTTGGGAATGATGCTGTTAGGCAATGTCGAGTCGCCGCGCGAGTTCGGAGCCCACGACCGTGAAGTTATCCTGACCTTGAGCAATCTAACCGCCGTAGCGATGCACACGGCGTACCAGTTCACCGAACTGAAAGAAGCCATCGCGCTGCAACGCAAAATTCTGGAAACAGCGGCGACGGCCGTCTACACCGTTGACACAGCCATGACCATCACCAGCGTAAACGAGGCGTTCACCGAAATCACCGGCTATACGGCAGATGAGATCATTGGCCGGCCCTGCACGATCCTCAACAGCGACCAATGTGTGCATTGTAACCTTTTTGCTGACCTGAGCGCCGGGCCGATCTCCCGGCAGGAATGTGAGATCACGGCCAAATCGGGGAAACGCCTGTCCATTATCAAGAATGCAGACCTGATCCGTAACGAGCGCGGGCAGGTGGTGGAAGGGATCGAATCGTTCATCGACGTCACGGAATTGATTGACGCCCGCCGCGCCGCCGAGGCGGCCAGCCGCGCCAAGGGCGAATTCCTCGCCAACATGAGCCACGAGTTGCGGACGCCGCTCAACGCCATCTTGGGGTTCGTGCAGTTGATGCAGCGTAGTCCCAATTTCCCGGCAGAACATCGGCAAAACCTGCAAATTATCAGTCAAAGCAGTGAAAATCTGCTCGATTTGATCAACGACATCCTGGATATGTCCAGAATCGAAGCGGGACGGATGACATTCGAGCCGATCAACTTCGATCTCCACGCACTGTTGGAGAGTGTGCTGGCGCTGTTTACCCTGCGCACACAGAAAAAAGGGTTGTCTCTGCAACTCGAATGTGCTCCCGATGTTCCACAATTTATCCGCACCGACGAACGTAAACTGCGGCAGGTGCTCCTCAATCTGCTCAGCAATGCGATCAAGTTTACCGAAAAAGGCGGCGTCACGCTCCGGGTGGAAACAGCCGCTGCGTCCGGCGAAAGCGAACTTACGCCGGCCAGTCTCTGCCGTCTCTATTTCGAGGTCGAAGACACCGGCATCGGCATCGCGCCGGAAGAATTGGATGAGCTGTTCAAGGCATTTACACAAACCTCGAGCGGCAAACGGTCGCAGGAAGGCACCGGCCTGGGATTGCCGATCAGCCGCCGGTTTGTCGAGTTGATGGGGGGAACGCTCTCGGTGCGCAGCCAGTTGGGGAAAGGCTCCAGTTTTCGTTTCAGCATCCAGGTTGAACCGGTGACGGCGGAGCAAGTGACGCAGACGCCTCCACCCCGCCAGGTCATAGGGCTGGCGCCCGATCAGCCGGAATATCGCATTCTGATCGTCGATGACCGGGGCGAAAATCGCTTACTGATTCGGGAACTTTTAGCGAGTGCGGGCTTTGCCGTGCGTGAAGCCGCCAACGGACGGGAAGCCATTGCCATGCATGCGGCCTGGCATCCTCATCTGATCTTTATGGATATTCGCATGCCGGTTATGGACGGCTATGCAGCGACACAACACATCAAGGCAACCCCAGAGGGAGCCAATACTGTGATCGTCGCTTTGACCGCCAGCGCGCTTGAAGAAGATCGCCAGACCAGCCTGGCGATGGGCTGCGACGATTACCTGCGCAAACCTGTGCGCGCGATAGAGGTTTTCGAGATGGTGGCGCAGCATTTGCCGGTGCGCTACGTTTATGCAGACCACATCGCGCCGGATAACAAACTGGAAACCGTGATGGCAACATTTGTCTTGACGCCGCAGGCATTGGCCGCTCTGCCGGCGGCGTGGCGCGCCGAAGTACGGGCAGCGGCGCTCAGAGCGCGCGGCGACCTGGTACAAGACCTGATAACGCAAATTCAAACGGAACACCCGGCTGTGGCAACATCCCTGTCGCAGTTGGTCGATGAGTTTCAGTTCCATCAAATCATCACCCTTCTGGCGCAAGCTGAAGGCTTGAATCCATAAAAGGAGGAGCAAATGGCGATAGAAGCGACCACCCATAAAGGCAATATTTTGATTGTGGATGACACCCTGCCGAATCTCCGTATCCTGGCAAAAATTCTCATCGATAGCGGGTATCTGGTACGCGGCATCCCCGACGGCGCGATGGCCTTGACTGCCGCAGAGGAAGAGCGACCGGATTTGATTCTGCTTGACATTATGATGCCGGGTTTGAACGGCTATGAGGTGTGCGAACGCCTGAAGGCCAACGAAAGCACACGCGACATTCCCGTCATCTTCATGAGCGCATTGGATGAGGTAATGAACAAGGTACAAGCCTTTGGCGTAGGGGCGGTTGATTATATCACCAAGCCTTTTCAGGTTGAGGAAGTACTGGCGCGCGTCAACACGCACATCACACTGCAGGCCTTGCAGGCCAGGCTCGAACAGCAGGTAGTGGCCTTACAAGAAGCCAATGCCGCGCTTCAGGCAAGCAATGAGGAACTGGAGGCCTTCGCCCATACGGTGGCCCACGACCTCAAGAATCCGCTCGGCAACGTTCTTATGGGAACCGAACTTTTGCAACAAGTGGACTTCGCCAGCGAGGGTGACAAAGTGGAAGAAATCACCGATTGGGTGAGCGCCGGCGCGCGCAAGGCACTCAACATCATTGATGAGTTGCTGCTCCTGGCCAGTGTGCGCCGGGAAGATGTGATCCGTGAACCGCTGAATATGGCGCGTATTCTTCAACATGCGCAGAATCGCCTCGAATGGACAATCAAACAGTGTCAGGCGAAGATAGAGCTGCCTGACTACTGGCCGGTTGCTTTAGGCTACGCCCCCTGGGTCGAGGAAGTGTGGGTCAATTACCTGAGCAACGGATTGAAATATGGCGGGACGCCTCCGCACCTCCAGCTAGGCGCTGATGTGCTTGACGACGGCGCGATTCGCTATTGGATCAAAGACAACGGGCCTGGCATTCCACCGGAGAAAGTGAACTTGCTGTTCGGCGAGTTTACGCGGCTGGAGCGCATTCGCGCCGAGGGTCACGGGTTAGGCTTGTCCATCGTTAAGCGGATCGTGTCGAAGCTGGACGGCAGCGTTGGCGTCGAAAGTCAGATCGGACAGGGTAGCTTGTTTTACTTTACCTTGCCAGCGGTGCAAGATACGGCTTCATAAAAACTACTTGAGCAGACGCGGTCAGAGACCGGCCCGAGCGCTTCCCAATAATTTGTCCCTTGCTGTGGCCGGTCTCTGACTGTGCCACCGCAGGGGGAAGGTTGCATTCGTTACATATCGTGATAGAGTTAGGTAAAGCCTGACGCAAAGCCTGAAAATGTCTATGAACGCAAAAGAAACCATCCTGGTTGTCGACGATAATGTGCGAATGTTAGCCGCTGTGCAACGTATTCTTGAGAGCAATGGATACCTGGTCTTGACCGCCTATGACGGTTTAGCAGCTTTACAGATCATGCAGGAAAGGACACCGCACCTCATTCTTGCCGACATTGCGATGCCGCGCATGAATGGCTACCAATTACACGAACGGGTGCGACAAAACCCAGACTGGGCGTTGATCCCGTTTATCTTCTTGACCGGTCGGGCAATGGACAGCGATATCCGTTACGGGAAAGAGATCGGAGTTGATGACTACCTCGTTAAACCCATCGAACCGGAGGATTTGCTGGCGACGGTACAGGGCAAGCTCAAACGCGCGCGCCAGTGGTCACTGCGCCGTGGACAACCGGAGGCAACATCAGAAAAAGCACCGCTTGTTGTCGGCGCACTCTACATTGACCCCGCCCAACGCCGCGCCAGGCTCCATGGGCGCTTGCTGACGCTCTCGGCGCGGGAGTTTACAGTGCTGGAGCATCTGGCCCGCAACGCCACGCAGGTCATCTCCCCACAAATACTGATCAAGCTCACACACGACCTCGACCTGGATAACGAAGAAGCCAGCACACTGCTGCGCCCATTGATCCGCTCCTTACGCCGTAAGTTGGGCTATCCTGCCGGTGAAGTTGGGTGTATCGAGACCGTCAGAGGATTAGGGTATCGCCTGCTGCCGCCGGCTGCATAAAAACCGCCTTCGCGGAGACGCCGGCGCCAGCACACGCCATTGTTTTCAAAAGGAAATTCAAAATGCCCACTTCAGACACGCTTAACCTGGCGGAGTTCACGGTGTTGATTGCCGAGGATGAACCCGCGCTCGCCAGGGTACTAGCCACGACCCTGGAAAGCGAAGGGTTGCGGGCGATTGCCGTGCATGATGGGGAAAATGCATTGGCGCTGGCCCGCGGGTTACACCCCGATGTTTTGATCTCCGATGTGATCATGCCGGGTAAAACCGGCATCGAAATTTGCCGCGCGCTCAAAGCAGACCCGGCAACCGCAACAATCCCGGTGATTTTGCTCACCGCCAAGACACAATTGGAAGACCGACAGGCAGGCTTCGCCGCGGGCGCGACGGAGTATCTGACCAAGCCTTTCAGTCCGATTGAGCTGATCACCTTGATCCACAAAGTCCTTGAGGGGCAGGTCATCGATCCACAGCCCTACCGCCCCGACCTTGCTGGCTTGCCATCGGATCAACTCGTCATCTACGCGCGCGAATTACGTGAACTCTACGAGAAAGAGCGCGCCGAGCGCCGGGCGTTGGCAGAAGCGCAACGGCGTTTGGATGAGTTGGACCGACTCAAAGCGACGTTCCTGGGGACAATTACGCACGAACTGCTGACCCCTTTTAGCACATTTGGCATGGCGCTGCAACTGGTCCAGAAAGCCAGCGAACCGTATGCGGACTTACAGGAACCGCTGAAAGAGCTGGGGGAGGCGATGGCGCAACTGCACCGTAAGGTCAAGGGCGTGGTCAAATTCACCGAGTTGGTCAACAAGAGCCACAAACCTTTATTTGGACTGCATGACCTCAACGTCGTGATTCCGTGGGCTTTACAACCATTGGTCATAATCGCCCAATCCAGGGGGATTGATTTTCGCGTTCTGGTTGCGCCCGGTTTGCCCAAAGTTCACATCGACGCCGAACTCGTCAGTGAAGCCGTTTTCCAGATGGCCCACAACGCGGTGAAATTCAGCCACGCCGGCGGTAGCGTTCGCACGCGCGTTTTCGAGCATAAAGGCCAGATATGGATCGAGGTTAAGGACGAAGGCGTGGGTCTGGCGCCAGAGCAAATGGCATTGCTCGGGCAACCTTTTGAGGCCAGCATCGAAGCGCTGCGCACCGGACAGGAAGGGATGGGCATCGGCTGGACGATGGTTTCTTACGTGGCCCAAGTCCATAACGGGGGCACCCATGTCGAAAGCCCTGGGCTGAACCAGGGCAGCACGTTCTCGCTGTTTCTGCCGCTCGACTCTCCGGCGTAAACATTAGACATTATACCGATTTGAGCAAATGGGTTCCTTTAACTTTCCGGCAAAGTAAACCAAAACGCACACCCTTCTCCCGGTGTGCCCGTACTTTCCACGCCCACCTGCCCGCCCAGTTTTTCGACGATACGTTGCACGATGGACAAGCCCAGGCCATGCCCCTCGGCCCGTTCGTGATGAAAGCGCGTAAAGGGGACAAAGACGCGCGCGCACTCGTCGGCGTTGAGACCAGGGCCATTATCGCGCACCCAGAACGTGACATAAGCCGGCAGCCGGGGCAGCGAAAACGAACACGGGAACTCAGGTGGGGGCGAGGCGGAAGAGAGGAAGCCGATTTCCACACGCGGGGGAATGTCAGCCGCGGCATCACCGCCGTACTTGAGCGCGTTACTGACGAGGTTAGACCACACGGCCTCAACCCACGCCGCGTGACCGACGATGACCGGCCAGGTCTCCGGCATGACGAGCGTGGCATGGGTTTCCTGAATTTGCAATTCCAGGCGATTCACGGCTTCGGCCACAACTGCGCCCATATCGAGCGGAGCGGTCGGCACGTTGTCTGAGTGGCGAACGCTGGCGAGCAATAGCAATTCGTCCACGATGTCACGCATCTTATAGCCGGTGCGAGTAATGCGGTGCAGATTGTCGGCGATTTTTTCCGGTTCCATCCGCGTAAAGCGCGCCTCGAGCAGACTGCTAAAACCGATGACGGCGCTGAGCGGATTCTTCAAATCGTGCGCTACCGTGCGCGCGAAGGCCTCGAGATCAGCGTTACTGGCGGCTAATTCAGCGTTAGCAATCCGTAACTCCTCATTCGCCGCGCTCAACTGGCGCCGCAACGTGTACAACGCCAGATGTGTCTGCACCCGCGCCAGCACTTCTTCGATCTGAAACGGCTTGGTGATGTAATCCACACCACCAAGCGTGAACGCTTTGACCTTGTCCTCGGTTTGATCCAGCGCGCTGATGAATATGACGGGTATATCACGGGTCAACGGATCCTCTTTGAGCGCCGCGCACACCTCATAGCCGTTCATGTCGGGCATATTGATGTCCAACAGGATTAAATCCGGCGGCGCGGCGTGCGCCGCCATCAAAGCCAGCTTACCGTTGGGCGCCGGGCGGACCTTGTATCCCTGATCCGACAACATACCGGCCAGCAAGCGCAAGTTGGCAGGGGTATCATCAACGATGAGAACATCGCCAGTAACGCGGGACTCCGGTTGCGGTTGTAACAGTGCCACAGTCATGTTCCTCCCAAAACTTTCATTCGTAAGTGCGTTATTCTGCCACAAGCTGGATGATCTTCTCGTAGTCGAAGTTGTGAACCCACTGCGACAAAGTATCGGCCAGGTGCGGGGCCTGTGGGCGAATGTCGGCGATCAGCGCCAGCAGGCGAGCAGCATCCAGGGTGACGGTCGCCTGACGCAAGTCGGCGACCCAGGCGGCGGGGAGCGTCGCCAACGCCACGCGCAGGTTGTCCGGGGTTGTAGCGTCATCCGCCGCGCTCATCGCTGTCTGGCCGGCGCGCGCGCCATTTTCCGGCGTCTCGTAGATGAAGCGCACGCCCAGATGTCTGGTCAGTATGTCAAAAATCTCGCTTTCGCGGAAAGGTTTACGGATAAAGTCGTCGCAGCCGACGGCGATGATGGCATCATGATCTTCCTCAAAGGCACTGGCCGTCAACGCAACCACAAGCGCCGTGCGCCCTAGCTTCTGCGCCAACGCCTTGATCTTACGGGTCGCCGCATAGCCGTCCATCACAGGCATCCGCATGTCCATCCATACCAAATGCGGTTGCCAGCGCTCCCACATGGAAACGCCTTCTTCTCCGTTCACCGCGCACAGCACCTCGAAGCCGAACGGCTCCAATAGCTTGACGAGCACATCGCGGTTGGCGGGCTGATCCTCAACAATCAGCAGACGATAGGGGCCACCATCCGGGGCACACTGTCCCGGCGCCAGCCCAACCACACGACGGGGCGCATGTTCAGAATGAACTTCGACGGCATCGGCATTGGACAGTTTGACCGGAACCTCGACACGGAAAATGCTCCCTTCGCCCACCACACTGTGGACGCTCAGTTCACCGCGCATCATAGTAACGAATTGGCGGCTGATGGGCAATCCCAGCCCGGTCCCCTCCTGCGATTTTTGCCCGCTGGAGGTTTGCACAAAGGGATCAAAGAGCGCGGGCATTTCCTCTGGGGCAATGCCCGGGCCGGTGTCTTCCACCTCGAACTGGAGTAAGGAGTAAGGAGTAGGGAGTAGGGATGACTGAGGTACTTCGCCCTCCTTACTTCTTACTTCATACGCCCTACTCCCTACACGGAGCGTGACGCCGCCCTCTTCGGTAAACTTCACGGCGTTGCTGAGCAAGTTCATCAAGACCTGGCGCAATTTACCTTCGTCGGCGTAGATGTACTGGGGCACATCCGGCGCGATGTCGAGAATCAGGTTCAGGCCTTTGTCGGCGGCGCGCATGGCGAACATTTCCTTCAGCCCCACCAGTTGCCGGTGCAGGTCGAAGGCGTTCTCTTGCAGACTGGTACGGCCGGCTTCGATTTTCGACATCGTCAACACGTCATTGATCAGCCCAAGCAGGTGTTCGCCGCTGCGCCCAATGGTGTCCAGGTAATCACGCTGCGCGGGCGTGAGCTGTGGGTCGCGGGCCATCAGTTGTGAGTACCCCAGGATCGCGTTGAGTGGCGTGCGCAGCTCGTGGCTCATGTTCGCCAGGAAAATGCTCTTGGCGCGGTTGGCCTCTTCAGCCGCCTTACGGGCTTCCTCTGCCGCCCCACGCGCTTCTTCGGCAGCCTCTTTGGCCGCCTCCAGCTCTGCCGTCCGCTCGACTACACGCTGCTCCAGATGGGTGTAGGATTCGCGCAGGCGCGCCGCCATGCTATTGAACTGCGTCGCCAGGGCCTCGATTTCGTCGCCGGTGGAGACCTGAATCATCTGGTCGAAATCGCCGGCGGCCACTTCCTGGGTCGCCGCGGTCAGTTCCTCAATCGGCGAGGTCACGTGCTTGATGCTCTTGGCAATCATCACCGCCGGAGCGACAACGCCCGCCAGCAAGAGCAGCACCAGGATCGGCCGGAAAGCGCGCATATCACGGGTGAGCACCCGCCAGTCGTCTTCCAGAATCAAGCCCCAATTCGTGTTTGGGATAGCGGCAAAACTGGAAATCGTGTCGCGGCCCAGGAAGTTTTTGACGCGCACCGCATTGCCTTGACCGCTGAGCACCAACTCCACCACTTCTTGTGTGGAAAAATCTTCCCCGATATAGTCGGAGTCGGAATGATAGACGACGCGCCCATTGCTGTCCACCAGATAAATGTTGGCGCCGCTACCGATTTGCAATAACTGAGTGATGACTTCGCTATAGCGGTTTTGCTCTCCGGGTTTCCAGGGCATCAATTCCACATTCAGGCCAAGCAGGTTGCCGTCCTCAATGACAGGCATCACGCTGGCGATGAACTCGGTGTCCATCTCAGGGCCGGTTATAATGTCCGAAATGAACGGTTCCTCGGAAGCCAGTGCTTCTTCAACGTAGTCACGATTCGACCAGTTCTGCCCCAGCAGGTCTGGACGTTCAGGGATGGTCGATATCACAACCCCAGAAGCATTCAGGTGTATGCGGAGAACGCCGTCGGGTGAACCGATCAGCGTGGCAATACCGATTTCAGGCGGTTCGGGAGCGCCCGCTTGCGCCACAATCATTTTATCGCCGAACAATGCCCGGCTATGACTTTCGTCGGTCAGCAGCACACTCAACTGGTTCGCCATCAAGCGAGCTAACTCGCGATCGCGCTGAATCAGCAGATTGGCCGTCACCCGACTGTAAGAAGCCAGGGTTGCCGCCCCCACCGCGATCTGCACGAGAATGACCGGCAGAATGGCCGCAGCCAGGATTTTTCGGCGCAGGGTTTTGCGCAACCAGAACTCAAGTTCCATACGGAAGTTTTTCATCGATCGCCCTCACACTCACCAAACGCGTTCCGGCCTTAGCGACCAGATGGCTGCTCTTCCAGGGTTACAGGAATCACTTGTTCACGACCGTCACGCAGAACGGTAATCTGCACCGTATCCCCAGTCGCTTTTTGCGTCTCCAGGTAGACCGTCCACGTTTCCATATCGGCAACCGGCTGACCATCGATAGCGATGATCACGTCACCACCCACCGGCACCTGATAGCGGCCCATCCGCACGATACGATCGCCGCCCCGAATCCCCGCCAGGTCCGCCGGGCCGCCCCGCGTGACGCTGAGTACCAACAGGCCAGCATCGACCGGGATGTCCATCCCGGCCTTGCGGAACCAGTCCGCAACCGACGGGGTGAGCGCGACCATATCTGCCCCCACCCACGGGTGCGGATAATACCCGCGGGCAATCAGCTCCACCACCACACGCCGCACCGTGTCGGCCGATACGGCAAACCCGATGCCGGCCGAAGCGCCGCTGGGACTGACGATCTGTGAGTTAACGCCGACGACATTCCCGTTGAGATCGAGCAGCGGGCCGCCGGAGTTGCCGGGGTTGATCGCCGCGTCGGTCTGGATCGCTTCGCCGATGAAGCCGGTTTCACTTTCGATCACCCGCCCCAATGCGCTGATCACGCCGGTGGTCAACGTTTGTTCCAGGCCGAAGGGATTGCCAATCGCCAGAACAAACTGCCCGACTTCCAACGTGCTCGAATTGCCCAACTGCAACGGGGCCGGCAAATCGGCCCCCGCATCCACCCGAATCACGGCCAGGTCGTTTTTTGAGTCGGCGCCGACCACCTCCGCCACGTAGACCTGTCCATTGCTGAACGTCACCAGCAACTCTTCGGCATTTTCAATGACGTGATAGTTGGTGATGATATGGCCGGCAGTATCATAGACAAAGCCGGATCCGCTGCCCTCCTGAGGGATGGCCTGCCCGAATATGCTGTAAGCATAGCTGCGATTGGTGATGTTGACCACGGAAGGGCTTGTCGCCTTGTACACGGCGATGATACGCGACTGAAAAGCCTGTAAAGCGACGTTCTCATCGATCGCCGTGCCAGAGCCAGAGCTGCCGATGGGCGGCAGTGGCGTGCAGGTCGCCGTTGGGGGCGCCGGCGTCGCGGTCGGCAGGGGCGTGGGGGTCAACGTGACCAGGTCGGTTAACACGCACCCCGACCCCACCAGAAACAGGATAACAACAGCTAAAAACTGCCAGAGCTTATTTTTCATACGCATCGATATGCTTCCTCCTACCTTATAATTGTACCTTACTTTGTCACATTACCACTCCGACAGGAAGTATGATTCCGCTTTGAATACGCTTCCTGAAAGTCGTAAGTTTCAACACAACAGCCCCGACAGACACTTCCCGGCGGGGCTGTTGATGGATGGGGCAGCAAACGGCAATGCCTCAGTTGACCGACTGTTCGGCTCGAGCAAGAAGTTGATAGGTCGCGTAAGGCTTCTTGGCGACGTAGACTTCAAAGTTCGTCGCAGCGCCGGCCTCAAGAGAGGTCACGACGCCTGTACCCATACTCACGATCTGGCCGCTGTCATCAAGCAACAATGCCGAAATCGTGATGTTTTTGAGCGCGTACACATTGGGATTCGTCGCCGTGCCGCTGATGCACACATAGTTCGTGCCGGTATCCGCAACCTTCACATCGCTTAACGTCACCCCGACCGATTCATGCCATTCCGCCACCACCGCATCTGGATGGACCAGAAAAGACGCCATATTCTGTCCGGCGAGCTCGGCGACAAACGGGCAAGACTCGCCAGGCCCCAACAAACTGCACCCAAATTCAGCTTGCATTCTGCCATGGGTGATGTACTCTCCACCGGGCTTGCCGCCCCGGTTGTTTGGGAAAGGATAAAACGCCCCCCTGAAGCCGTCAGCATCGAAAAATGTGACGTGAACTGCAGTCAGCGCGTAGGTCGCATCCGTAGGATTGTGCACAAAACCGGCAACCCGATAGATCAGAGTCCCTTCGAGCAGCGGATTCGGCTCCGCCGTATTGGTCGTGACCTCAATGGTCAGAGGGGGGCCGGGATCGGTGTCGGGTTTTTGCACCAATGCCCCTTGGATCTTGGTAGTGGCCTGGGCTTGCACGGCAGCAGACGTAGAAGCCTTTGTTGGGATGTTTGCCGAAGCGTTCGTCGCCGCCGGGGTAGTGGTCAGCGTGGGCGTCACAGTGACCGCTGATTCCGGGGTGCGCCATGGCACCAGGGTGATGATCGGTACGGAGATGCCGACCTCCGGCGTCGGGGTGACTGTAGCGACCGGCAGCGCGGTTGCGGTAGGTGCAGCCGCCACAGCCTGTTCCGCGCCGGGTTGAGGCACAACCCCTGCGGCCTGTCCGCTGCGCTCGGTCAGCAGGGTGATGACGGCGCGCGTCAGCATGGTGGAAACGCCCGGCAACGCGCCGCCGAACCCACCGGTCGGGGCGTTGCCGCCACTACCTGGTCGCCCACCGCCCTGCCTGAATTGCGCCTGCATCTGCGCGCGCTCCTCTTCCGTCATATTCTCGAACCGCTGGCGCATCGCCTGACGATCTGCGTCAGACATCGCCGGAGCGTTCCACTGGCCTGAAGCGTTCATGCCGCCAGGCATCTGTCCTCCCTGCGCCCGCCCCACGGGGACTTGCTCCTGTAGCCAGGTCTGCGCGTCGGCTTCGGTGAGCTGCAGCGCGGCAATCGCCGCCACCTGCGTTTCGGTCAAGGCGCTTTCGATTTGCTTCGTCACCGCCCACTTCTCCGCCTGCGTTTTGAGCGTACCGCCCTGCAACGTTTTCCACAGAGGCAGCGTCTGAGCGGCCTGTTCCGCCGTCACCGCGTCCGCCGTGTCTTCCAGACGCAAAATGCCGAGTGCGAGCTGGCTCGTCACATCGAGCGCATCTGCGTAATCCGCACGCAGCATGCCGGAGTACACGGCCGCCTCGGCGGTAACGGTTGCCGTCGAAGCTGTAGTCTGCTGCTGGCAGCCGGTCGCGGCTGTCACGAGCAGCAGTAGCGCCAACAGTAAAATTCCGCGATGCTTTTTCATCATTTTTCCCATAGATTTTCCCCCGTTTGCTTACTGCGCTGCGCGCTCGGTGAGCAGCTTGATCAGCGGCTCTAGCAGCATGTTGCCACCACGCGCGCCACCCATTCCCCATCTGCCGCCAGCCGGCGGTTGCCCATTCCCGCCTTGAGGCGCGCCTTCTGGGCGTTGAAAACCACCCTCCGCCATAGCGGTCGCACGTTCTTCTTCCGTCATATTCTCGAAACGCTCGCGCATCTGCGCACGTTCTTCGTCGGTCATCGCCGGCATACCGCCGGGCGCGCTCTGACCATTTCCCGCAGCACCGTCAGGGGCCGGCATTGCGATCCCCTGCTCCTGCATCCAGGCCCGCATATCCTCCATCGTCAAACCGAGCGCGTTGATAGCCGCAAGCTGCGCCTCAGTCATCTGCCCTTCGATCTGCTTGACGACGGCGTTGGTTTCCGCATCGCTTTTCAATGTACCACCCTGGATGAGTTTCCACAACGGCAGTAACCTGGCTGCCTGCTCAGGGGTCACGGCATTGTCGCTGCCTTCCAACTTAAACGTGCCCAATGTCAGACGGCTGACGTTATCCAATTCGGGATTTGGCACACCATCACGGCTGCTCTCCACTGTCGGAATCACGGTGCTGCTATCAGCCGTTTGCGCCTTCTGGCAACCACTCAGCAACAACAAACTAATGAGCAAAACAACAAACCACACACTTTTACGGGCCACTTCTATTCCTCCGTGATAGTTCAAAGTCGAAAGTCCGAAGTCCGAAGTCAAGCATTTTAGAGTACAGCACTCCCTACTCCTTACTTCTTACTCTTTACTCTTTACTCTTTACTCTTTACTCTTTACTCTTTACTCTTTACTCCTTACTCTTTACTCCCTTCTCAACGCCACAATCGGATCCAACTTCGCTGCCTGGGTCGCCGGGTAATAACCAAAGAAGATGCCCACCGCCGCCGCTGCGCCGAAGGACAACGGAATAGAGGCCAGCACCAACTCGGTGCGCATCGAACCAAACTCGTTGAAAATCCACGAGCCGCCCACGCCGACGAGAATCCCCGCCAGGCCACCGAGCAAGCTCAGCATCACCGCTTCTAGCAGGAATTGCAGTTGCACGTCGCGCGGACGCGCGCCCAACGCCTGCCGCAGGCCAATCTCGCGCGTGCGCTCGGTAACGCTGACCAGCATGATGTTCATGATGCCAATTCCGCCAACGACCAGCGAGACCGCCGCTACCCAGGAGAGCAGGTTGCGGAAGGTTTCCGTCGTCGAAGCGCGCATATTGATGATGCTGTCTTGCGTTGTCATAGTGAAGCCAGGGGCGCTCGCATCGGTGCCCAGGATTTGCATGAGCAGCGTGTTCAACTGCTCCATCACGCTGTCCATCACTTCTTTGCTCTCTGCCGAAACGTAAACCACCCGCAGCGCCGTCCCCCCAAAACGCGCATTGACAAACTTTTTGAAGACCAGGGTGATGGGAACATAAACCCGGCTGTCGTAGTCTGTGGTGCCGACCACGCCCTTCTCCTCCATCACACCGACCACCGTGCATTTGACCGTGCCCAGCGTTACAGACTGCCCCACCGGGTTGACATCGCCGAAAAGCTCCTGCGCCACGTCGTAGCCGAGTACGGCGATTTTGTTGGCACGGTCGTTATCCTGGTCGGTGATGAAGCGCCCCTGCGCCACGCGGTACTCGTGGACGTTGACGAACCCCGACGTCGTGCCGACAATCGCAATGCTGGATAACGTCGTTCCCCCGCCTTTCACATCCTGTGAGGTGTTCTGCTCCGCCGAAACGCCATTGATGCCCTCGATGTTGTCGCGGATCACCGCCAGATCGCTGTATTTCAGGCTGACGGGTTGGCCTCCCCCCATCCCCGGACCGGCGCGCTGCATGGAGGGCATCACCATGATCAGGTTCGCACCGAGGGCGTTAATCTGGTCGGCAATATCGGCCTCGGCTCCCGCGCTGACAGCCAGCATAATGATGACCGCCGCCACCCCGATGATCACGCCCAGCGTCGTCAGAAACGAGCGCACTTTGTTCATCATCAGCCCTTCCCAGGCGACTTTCAACGTCTTAAAAAAACTCATATCGTCCTCCATAGAGTTAGGAGTTGCGAGTCAGGAGTTCATGTCAAGTCTTCTCCCCCTCACTCCTCACTCCTCACTCTTCACTCTTTACTCTTTACTCTTTACTCTTTACTCTTTACTCTTTACTCGCTTTTCCCGTTGTCACCATTGTGCAGGTGCGCGATCGCTCTGGCGTGTTCCTTATCCGAGACGATTTGCCCGTCGCGCAGATAGATCACCCGCTCGGCGTACTCGGCGATATCGAGTTCGTGTGTCACCATCACGATGGTCGCGCCGTTAGTGTGCAACTGGCACAAAATTCGCATGATGTCCTCGGCCGAGCGCGTATCCAGGTTGCCGGTCGGCTCGTCGGCCAGGATGATCGCCGGATCGTTAATGAGCGCGCGCGCAATCGCCACCCGCTGCTGCTGCCCGCCGGATAGCTCATTGGGCTTGTGATGGATGCGGTCGCCCAGCCCCACCACCTCCAGCGCTGCGATGGCCTGCTGGCGATGTTCTGCTTCACTTTTGCCGTTGTCGAGGTTGTAGAGCAACGGCAACATCACATTCTTGAGCGCATCGAGACGCGGCAACAGATTGTACGACTGGAAGATGAAGCCGATTTTGCGATTGCGCACACGCGCCAGCTCGTTCTTGCTCAGGCGACTGACGTCCTCGCCGTCCAGTATATAGCTGCCCTCGGTGGGACGATCCAAACAGCCTAAAATGTTCATCAACGTGGATTTGCCTGACCCCGAAGGTCCCATGACGGCGACAAATTCACCTTGCTGCACCTGAGCATCCACACCCCGCAAAGCCTGGACGGCAACCGTGCCCTTACCGTAGGTCTTGGTCAAACCCTGGATTTGGATCAGTGTATTCGCCATATAACGCCTCGCCGACTACGGCATGAAGAAACCACCCGCGGGCGGGCCAAATTGCTGCTGAATGTTGATATTGGACTGGATTGCAGTGCTAGATGAAGCCTGTTCGGCCAGCGTCACTACCTCGCCGACTTCCAGGCCAGACTTGACCTCGGCGTTGACAAAGTCCATCAGCCCGATCTCCACAGTGCGCATCTCAAGTTCACCATCAGATTTCATGACAAAGACTGCATACTGACCATTCCCCATATCGCGCAATGCCTGCACCGGAACGAGCACCGCGTTTAGAGCTTCGCCGGCCACGATTTCGACGTCGGCGTTCATATTGCCCAGCAACTTCACCGGATAGGCCGATGTGTCAATCGTCGCCCAAAGTTGCACCGCCGAGGTGCCCCCCACGGTTGTCAAAACCGGATCAACACGATAGACTTCGCCGTGATATTCGTAATCCGGTAATGCCTCAAAAATGATTCGGACAGCATTGCCCTCCGCCGCGCTGTTCATGTCTGCCTCTTCGATCCAGAATTCCAACACCGGCGTACCCAGATTCGCCAGGACAATCGCCGTACCATTGCAGGTTTCGCCGACCGTGCAGTTGATGGCCGTCACCGTACCGTCGAAGGGAGCCACCAACGTTGTTCCGGCCAGTGTCTGCCGGGCAGTGGCGAGGTTGATTTTGGCCTGTTCGAGAGCCAGTTCGGCCTCGCGGGTGGCGGCGGTCCGCCCATCCCCCGCATCGGCCAGAGCCAGCTTCGCCTGCTCCAAAGCCAGAGCCATCTGTTGGACATTGATCTGCGCCGCCGTAATTTCCGCCTCGTCTGGCGGCGTCTGCGCTTCTTCGAGCGCGGCCTGCGCGTTCAACAGTTGCGCTTTCGCGCTTTGAATATCGGCAGCGGTGCTGTTGATTGTGCTCAATTTGTAATTGGCCTGGGCAATTTCCAGGCTTTGTTGGGCGTTATACACGGCATTCGCCGCGTTCGAGCGGGTCGTTTCGATGTCCCTTTCCCAGTCCCGATCTGGGCTCATCGCATTAGCGTAGTTTTCTTGCGCGTTGGTCAGGTTAGCAATCGCCTGTTCCAAACTCACCCGCGCGGAAATCGTCTGATCCACACCGGCCTTGGCGAGCGCGTTGTTGTAGGAAGTCTGGGCGCTGACCAGATTCGCCTTGGCCAGAGCGATTTCCTCTTCGTCAGGCTCCCAGTTGAGCAATTCATCGAGCGCCGCCTGCGCCGTGTCCAGATTGGCCTGGGCCTGAAGGACGGCCAGCTCAGCCTGCGCCTGCGCCACGGCCAACGCCTGCTGCGCCTGCAGCACCTGCAACTCGGCCGAAGCGACACTCTGACGCGCGCCGGCATCATTGACCTTGCCCAATACATCGCCGGCCTTCACTTCATCACCGACAGCCACACGCAATTCCTCCAAGACGCCGCTGACACTAAATGCCAGGTTCACCTCCGCGGAGGCTACCAGTTGCCCCGACCCCGTTGCCGTGATAGAGAGATCCCCGCGCGTCACGGTCGCCGTCTGTACCGCGCTCGTGGTCTCCGCCACAGCCTTCGGCGTGAACCAGGTTCGGTACGCAAAATATCCTCCGACAGCCAGCGCCAGCACCAGCGGCACAATCCACAACAACTTCCTTTTCAACATCTGCTTTCCTCCCGAAAATTAATCATAGAGTCGTCAGTCATCGGTCTTCAAGCATGAGCCAGACTACCAAAGTCTCACGAGTCAGCTAAGACTTTTGTAGCCTCAGTAGATCCAATTTTGCTTGGTCTGGATCGCCAGATTCAGACCAGAACGGGGATCTGACGATCCCCTTGAAGCATTTTTGGATCTACTGAGTCTTTTTGACGAATTCCAGTTTGTAGTTTAGCAAGCCTGTCTGTGAACAATCGAAGAAAGCACTTAGAGTTTCCTGAGAAATCCCCGTACTCTCTCAGCAAATCCTCAGGGAGTTCCCAACTTCCTCTCAGATAAATGGGTATAATAGTAGACAGTAGACAGTAGACGGTAGACAGGGGGGAATTCCGTCTACCTGTGACCTATAGAAAAAAAATTAGATAGAGAACAGCAGACCGCAACAGGAGCAAACAACCTCCGTCTACTGTATACCGTCTACTGTCTACTGTCTACCTATGAGGACAATATGGACAAGATACTGATTGTGGATGATGATCTAAAGCTGCTGAAGATGCTCGAACGGACGTTGATTTACGAGGGCTTCGATGCAGTGACGGCTGCCGATGGTGAGGATGCGTTGAATAAGGTGTATTCCGAGCGCCCCGACGTCATCATCCTCGATTGGATGCTGCCAAAACTGGATGGCATCGGCGTACTCGAAGCGTTACGCGCCGAGAAGAACGAAACGCCGATCCTGATGCTGACGGCGCGCGACGCCGTGCAAAACCGCGTCGAGGGCCTGGAGCGCGGCGCGGACGATTATCTCATCAAACCCTTTGCGTCTATGGAACTCGTCGCGCGCATCCGCGCTCTGTTGCGGCGTACCGGCAAGGGCAACCAGACCGTCCTCACGTTCGCCGATCTCACCCTGGATACCGCCGCGCGTGAGGTGCGGCGCGGCGAGCGCATCATCCCGCTCACGCCCACCGAGTTCGACCTCTTGGGCGTCCTGATGCGCCACCCGCAACAAGTCCTGGAACGGCGACAATTGCTCACGCAGGTCTGGGGCTACGATTTTGTGGGAGACGATAACGTGCTCGAAGTCTACATTGGCTATCTACGCAAGAAAACCGAGGCCGAAGGCGAGCCGCGCCTCATTCAGACCGTGCGCGGCGTGGGGTATGTGCTGCGGGAGGAGGAGCCCTCCCTTAATCCCCCCCGCTGGGGGAGAGAACGGACTTCCTCCCCCCCTGTGGGAGGGACCGAGAGGGGGAAATAATGTCCATCCGCTTGCGCCTGACCTTGCTTTACAGTGCCATCCTTGCGTTGACGTTGATGATCTTCAGCATCGCGCTCTACGCAGCCCAAGCCCGGTACACGCTTAACCTCGTCCGCAACGATCTGGCAAAATCCGCCGAACCCATCGTCAACGGGTTGACGCACGCCCAGCGCAACCTGGGATGGCCGGCGCCGATTCCGTGGATCGCACAACGTGAAGGGCCGGAGGGTGATCGGGCACGCGCGGTTTTGCAACCCTTGCTCAGAGACCGCCGCCCCCGTGACCTGATCCGTATCCTGGATGCCGAGGGGACGATTTTGAATTTGCCAATGAATGACGAGACAACCCAACTCTCGATCAGCGCGGAAGGTCTCGCCCATCTCCAGAACGGCGAAACCTGGGAAGAAATTTCATCCGACGAAGAGGGACGGTTGTTCATCTACAGCCAACCCTTGATCATCAACAACGAAGTCGTCGGCATCGTCCAATTTGCCCGCTCCCTGGCCGACCGCGACCGCTCGCTGCGCTCTCTGGGCATCACACTGCTGGCAGGCAGTGCCCTCACCACAGTCATCGCGTTCGGCATCGGCTGGACGCTCTCCGGCGTCACGCTGCGGCCCATCCAACGCATCACGGAAACCGCCCGCGAGATCGGCGAATCGCGCGATTTCTCCTCCCGCGTGCAGCACAGCGGCCCGAACGACGAACTGGGCCGTCTGGCAACAACGTTCAACGCGATGCTCGAACGCCTGCAAGACGCCTACCAGCAGGTGGCGCACGCGCTCCAGGTACAGCGCGATTTCGTCGCCGATGTCTCCCACGAACTGCGCACGCCGCTCACGACCATCCGCGGCAACCTCACGCTGCTGCAACGTCGCCCGCCCCTTCCCCAGGCCGAACAGGACGATATTCTGGACGACCTCATCAGCGAGAGCGAGCGGTTGAGCCGGTTGGTCACAGATTTGCTCACCCTGGCCCGCGCCGACGCCGGCCGCAAACTCGATCTTGCGCCGGTCACGCTGGAGCCGTTGGTGGATGACGTGTGCCGCCAGGCGCGCCTGTTGGCACCTGAACGGGAGATTGCTTACACCGGTGATGGCACTCTCGTCGTACAAGCCAACGAGGACGCCCTCAAACAGGTATTGTTGATCCTGCTGGACAACGCGATCAAACACGGGAAAGGCTCGATTCACGTCGTCGTTGAGGAACACGACCAACAGGTTGACGTGCGCGTTCAAGACGACGGGCCAGGGATGTCACCGGAGATGCAACAGCGGCTCTTCGACCGCTTCCACCGCGGCGACACGTCCCGCTCGACGCCGGGGTTCGGCCTGGGGCTATCCATCGCCCGCGCGCTCACCGAAGCACAGCACGGCTCCATCACCGTCGAGAGCGATCTGGGCAAGGGCAGCGCGTTCACGGTCACACTGCCCAAATCCTCATAACCACGCAATAAGGTCGCGCCCCCCTCAAGGAATATGACTCTTGCTTCAAGGGGTTGCCCCCCGCCGGTGAACAGAAGACACTGTACGCACCCGGATTTGACAATCCGCTTTGATCAGGAGTTAGAGGCGCAGCGAGAATGATAACCCCACATCGCTAAATTCCTGATTTTATGGTATAATAGATAATAATCATAAATATATTCATTTTACGTCAAATCCGTTCGATCCGTTGAGAAGGAGTTGTATGCCCAATCGCCTGATTGCCGAGAGCAGTCCGTATTTGCAGCAGCACGCCCACAATCCCGTGGACTGGTATCCGTGGGGCGAGGAAGCCTTCGCTAAAGCCGAGGCCGAGCAGAAGCCGGTGTTCGTCAGCATCGGCTACTCGACGTGCCACTGGTGCCACGTCATGGCGCACGAATCCTTCGAGGACGCAGAGACCGCCAACATCCTCAACACCAACTTCGTCAGCATCAAAGTGGATCGGGAGGAACGCCCCGACCTCGATCACATCTACATGGGCGCGGTCCACGCGCTGACCGGCAGCGGCGGTTGGCCGCTTTCGGTGTTCCTCACGCCCGATAAGCAGCCGTTCTACGGCGGGACGTACTTCCCCAAAGAACCGCGCTACGGGATGCCGTCCTTCACTCAACTGCTGCTCGCCCTCGTCGAAGCATGGACCGAGCGCCGCGACGACTTGCTCGCCGGGGGTCAGCAAATCCTCGACATCCTCCACCACCAACAAGGCTTGCCCACTGCCGGGAACGCGCCTGCGGGCAGAGCCGGTGAGACCATCGAACGCGCCTATCGCACCTTGCGCCAGTCCTTCGACAAAATTCACGGCGGCTGGGGCGGCGCGCCGAAGTTCCCGCAGCCCATGGCGTTGGAATTCCTGCTGCGCTACCACCACGCGACTGGCGACCCGGCAGCCCTCGCGCTGGTCACACAGACGCTCGAAGCCATGGCGCGCGGCGGCATCTTCGACCAGCTCGGCGGCGGCTTCCACCGGTACACCGTCGACGCCAACTGGCTCACGCCGCACTTCGAGCGGATGCTCTACGACAACGCGCAACTCGCGCGCGTCTACCTGCACGCCTGGCAAGTGACGGAGAACCCGCTCTTCCGCGCCATCGCCGAAGAGGTGCTGGACTACGTCCAGCGCGAGATGACGGACGCCGAGGGCGGGTTCTACGCCGCGCAGGATGCAGATAGCGAGGGGGAAGAGGGCCGCTTCTACCTGTGGACGCCTGCCGAAATCCAGGCCGTGTTCGGCGGCCCGGCGGAACGCTTTCTGACGCTCTACGGCGTGACGGAAGCAGGCAACTTCGAGGGGAAAAACATCCTGACGTTCAAAGGCTCTTATGAAGAACGCGAAGCGCTCGCGGCGGCGCGACGGCGACTGTTCACCGCCCGCGCGCAACGCCCCCACCCGCACCGCGACGAGAAAGTGCTCGTCGCGTGGAACGGTCTGATGCTCGCCGCCTTCGCCGAGGCCGCCTGGGCTCTAAAGCGCGACGACTACCGCGCGACGGCAGAACGCAACGCTGCTTTTCTGCTCGATGCGCTATCCACCGCAGACGGGCGCTTGTGGCGCAGTTGGAAGGACGGGCAAGCGCAGATTCGGGGCTTCCTCGAGGACTACGCGAACCTGAGCGAAGGGTTGCTGGCGCTTTACCAGGCAACCTTCGAGCCACGGTGGTATCACGCGGCGCGCGAATTGGTCGAGACGATGTTGGCGCACTTTGCGGCGGACTCCGGTTTCTACGACACCGCCGATGACGCCGAAACCCTCGTTGTCCGCCCGCGCAGCACGCAAGACAACGCCACACCCTCCGGCAATGCCATGGCGGCAACTGTGCTGCTCAAGCTGGCACGCCTATCCGGCGAATCGCGCTACGCAGACATCGCCCAACGCAGCCTGAACGCCATCAGTGACATCGCAGGACAGCACCCGCTCAGCTTCGCGCAATGGCTTATTGCGTTGGAAAGCGCCCAGGCGACGCCCACGGAGGTTGCTATCGTGGGGGACGTACAGGCTGAAGATACGCAGGCCCTCCTGCACGCGCTCGACGCAGGCTACCACCCGCACCGCCTCATCGTCGTAGGGACCGACGAGACGCTGCCCCTGCTCCGCCACCGCCCGATGCTCGACGGGCAAGCGACGGCCTACGTGTGCGTCGGGGGGATGTGCAAACCGGCGGTTACGCAAGTAGAGGCGTTGAAACAATGACTCACACAGACGCCATCTGCAATGCCGACGGCGCAAAAATCTCCCGCAGCCGTCCGGCTAACGAGGGAGACTCAGGTGGCTCAATCACCTGGAAAAATGCCGTTTAACCAGCTAACAGCTCAAAATACATCTCTCTGGAAATACCAGCAGTGCGCAAATTGTTGCGAATAATTGAGACCGGCACTTCGTCATAGGTCGGAATCACTACGGGGCGGGCGATGCCATCTTTCACGTAAGAGCGATGACTGCCTTGCTGGCGCGCAAAGCGAAAACCGGTGGCCAGGAAAACCTTTTCCAGCTTTCTCCAGTGAACCGGCGTCAGCTTAGGCATCTTAAGCCCCTACTGCCGCGACATGTCGTTCAATGGCAATCCAGCGCGGGCTAATCCAGTCATTGCGCTCGAATCTATAACCGGCTTCTTCCAGCACTTCTTCCAGGGTCCCTATGTCAATAGCGGTGGTCAGGAACAACTGGACTGCCTCTTCGACCGCCTGACGCGCCTCCGCCGGGGTGCGCCCCGCGCTCATAACATCCAACGGCATCGCGTGCGCCACATACTGTGCATCCTCTTGCCAGATTTGTACGGTATAGTCTATATTAAACCGTGTAGATTTCGCTTTCATCGTTTAACCTCCTTCAAACTTCTCTCTGCCGTTCGAGCCGTAACGCAAATTGGTAACGCACGCCACAATCTTACACGAATCACGTCAACCGACAAACAATCCGTTCCATCCGTTCAATCCGTTGACGTTATCTTCACCCGCGCCGCCATCGCCGCCGCCTCAAGAATCGCCGCGAGCATACTATCGGCGTGAGCAATGCCGCGCCCGGCAATGTCGAAGGCCGTGCCGTGGTCGGCAGAGGTGCGGATGATCGGCAAACCGAGCGTAATCGTGATTGATTTCTCGAAACCGTGTGTCTTCACCGCGATGTGGCCTTGATCGTGGTACTGGCACACCACCACGTCGTAGTCGCCGCGTATCACCTGGAAGAAGACGGAGTCCGCCGGAATCGGGCCACGCGCGTCGATGCCCTGCGCTTGCGCCGCCGCCACTGCCGGAGCGATGATGTCCAGTTCTTCGCGCCCCATCAGGCCATTGTCGCCGTTGTGCGGGTTCAGCCCGGCGACGGCGAGGCGCGGCTGCGGAAAGCCGAGCACTTTCATTCCCTCGTGCGTGAGGACGATCGTATCGAGCACGCCGGCAATCGTCAGATGATCGGCGATGCTACGGAACGGGATATGGCGCGTGACGTGGGTGACGCGCAGGCCGGGCGTCGCCAGCATCGTCGTGCAGCGCGGGGTGCGGGTGACGTCGGCGAGGATTTCGGTGTGGCCGATGTAGTCGAAGCCGGCCAGGTGCATCGCTTCCTTGTTGAGCGGCGCGGTCGCCACGGCATCCACCGCGCCCGCCATCGCCAACTCGGTCGCCTTGAGGACGTACTCCACTGCCGCGCGTCCGGCCTCGGTGGAAATCTGACCGAGCGGCGCGGCGGTTACGTCGAGGTTGCCCAAATCAAGCAACGTCAGCGTGCCGAAGTCGAACGTCGCCTCCGCGACCGTTTTCGCTATGCGAAGCGGCGGAACAGGAACGCCAAGCCGCGTCTCCGTCAACGCGCGCGCGTCGCCGATAACGAGCGGCCGGCACGCCGCCCACACTTCCGGCAGCGCCAGCGCCTTCACGACAACTTCCGGGCCGATGCCGGCGACGTCGCCGAGGGTGATTGCAATCAGGGGGGGAGTATTGGTCATGATGCACCTCGAGAGAAATAATGTTACACCCAGGATTCCACAGCCAGATTGGGGATGTGATTAAAATGCGTATCACGTGTGACTAACGTTAGCTGATGTTGACGCGCAAGCGCAGCGATCCACAGATCATTTTCGGGCACAGGACGACCTTTACGTTGCAACGCATCCTTAATTGCTCCGTAATGATGCGCTGTTTCTGCATCACAATTCAGAACTACATTGTCTACGACAAACTGCGTGATGCGCGCCAGATTCGCATCTCGCTGCCCAGACCGATATGCACCATAATACAGTTCACCAATCACGATACTGGGGATGAAAACACCTTCAGCTTTCGTCAAACCTTGCAAAACTGATACTTCGCGTGCAAAGAGCGCAATCACAATGTTGGTATCGAGCAGGTAATCACCATTCATTGGAATCAATGACCTCACAACCAACCTCAATAGCTTGTTGCATCAGTTTCAAGTCAGCCAAAGGAATGACGCCGGCAAAACGCAAAAGCTTTTTGCCTGGAACGCCGGAACGCGCGCTACGTGATGATTTTGAACGTAAACGCAAATTCAGATAATCGTCATACTCTTCAGGCGTCAACAGAAAACCCACAAGTTCCTGCTGTGAATTTGTGATGTAACGTGGGCCAACCTCACGGAGAGCCTTTGTTATCGTATCCTCTTCATTCATCGGTGTTACCCCTTTCAACGTAACATCTCCTACACTCATTATACAAGCAGGCAGGGGTTTATCAAGATAAGCGGACGGTAGACAGGAGGAAAGGCAAAGGCGAGAAAAAAATCCGTTGAAAGCGCTGCACGACATTTTGCGGGTGTTCCGCGTGGCGGCGGTGGATCAAGACGTCATCCAGGCCGCGTTGCTCCTGGATTGGAACGACTTCGAGGATGCGGTACAAGCAAGCGCGGCATCAGCGTCCGAAGCCGCCTATCTCATCACCCGCAATGAGGCTGATTTTGCCGGCGGGCCGGTCGCGGTGGTGCATCCGGCGAATTTCCCCACGCTCTAAAACGTGATGCGTGAAGCGTGATACGTGATGAGCCGTTCACGCATCACGGATCACGCATTATCGAAATCACGCCGCCGCCGGTTCCTCCGTCATTCCCAATTCCGCCTGCACCTTCTGCCCGATTTTGTGCAGGACGAGGGCCAGGCCCAGCGCCGGGTTGGCCAACGTGGCGATGATGACCTCGCCGATGTCCTTGCGCATGGCGTAGATGGCCTTGAGGCGGGCTTCCAGGAACGTTTGCTTTTCCGGCGTCTCGTCGCCCTGTTGGATGGCGGCGGTCGCCTGCGCGGTCTGTTCCACGGCCGGCTTGAGCAGTTCGCGGTCGGCGGCTTCGAGCGCGTCCAGCCGGCGGTTGACCTCCTCGAACAGTGCGCGCAATCTAGCGACGCCAAGATCTACAGGTAATTGCGACATCATCCCGTAGTTTTGAGTGTGTTCAACCTTGGGATTATTACCTATAGAGGAGTCACTCACGTTTGCGTCTTGGAAGTTAAAGATCATTTTTAGTTCTGATTTTTCAGGTTCAATATTCATCATTCCTCCTAATGCCTTAGTCATTCTCTCTTGCAATGAAGCCACAAGACGACCGACATAGTCGCTGCTGGCAATAGGTTGATGACCAATTGCACTTCCTGCAGCTTCACCTATGTCATAAGTTGTACTACCTATATAGTAATTGTTAATTGTAATATACTGTTGCTTTTGAGTATTCTCAAGCTTGCTCGAATTTTCGATTAAAGAAGGCTCAACTGAGACCAAGGCTTGCGCCAATGACCGCGAAGCCGTCATTTGCTGAAGTGTCTCCAATAATGACTCAATGCTATTTTGAAATTGGTCAGATGTCAAATCAAAATAACTAAGACCCTCAGAAAAAACAGGAACAACACACTTTTCAAGAAGGCCTACGCAAATTTTCTTCTCGAGAGTCCAAGCCTGAGACAGCACCACATATACCGGGTCTGAAACTGACAAATCATATGATAACAGTACTACAAGGGCATCTACTCTTTTCAAAATATCCCGCATTTGAGGATTATTATATTCTGTAACAGGAAATTCATGCAACCGATGTTGAGAATACCCCAATAACTTCTTTAAATGCTCGGTAGAAGCGCTTGTCTGTGTAGAGATGAACATTATATCCATATAACACACTCACACACAAATTGCCTGATACGCTGCGGCGATGCCCATTTCCCGGCAGCGCTGCAACAGTGTTTGGTGTTGCAGGATGCTCGTGACATTCGGGTTGCCCTGGCGGAGCAGTTCCAGCACGGCGGCGGCCTGGTCGGTGAGCAGGTCGGCGGCGTGGGCTTGCAAGAATGTCTCCGAAGCGCCCCAATCCGGGGTTTGGATCCAGGCGATGAGCAGGTCGGCGATGGGTTGCAGTGCGGCGGTGTCATCCCCCGACGGTTGCCCCGTTTGTCCTGTTGTCAGTTGCGCGTATTCCTGCTTCCAATCCCGCACTACCGGATGGTCGCCAAAGCCGATTTGTTCGGCTACGCGAAAAACCTGCCGGTAATGCCGGTCGGCTTCCGTGAGGTTGCCCAGAGCGGCCTCCAAACGCGCCAGGCTGATCCACGTATTCATCTTGCCGACCGGGTCCTGCTCGATTTCGTATAGTAATAAAGCTTCGTCGTAATGCCGCCGCGCCTGCTCCACGTTCCCCAGGCGGCTTTCCAAATCCCCCAGGCTCTGCAGCGTGTTGGCTTTCCCCAGGCGGTCTTGCTCGGCTTCGTACAGCGGCAGCGCCGCGTCGTAATGCCGCCGCGCCTGCTCCACGTTCCCCAGGCGGCTTTCCAAATCCCCCAGGCTCTGCAGCGTGTTGGCTTTCCCCAGGCGG
>Ga0073932_1000585_pt1 | contig 88151 bp, 79 predicted proteins | sample DewCreD2012metaG_FD_76967 | JGI IMG/M metagenome (GOLD analysis project Ga0073932, IMG submission 76967) | Hot spring sediment bacterial and archeal communities from British Columbia, Canada, to study Microbial Dark Matter (Phase II) - Dewar... ...
CGTATCCTAAAACTCTCCATGCAAATGAAAAGGAGAGATTGGTTCAAAGGCCTTTGGAGCTCAACTGAACTAATGAGTTGGCCTTTCCTTGTGCCTTCGTAATTCTAATGACGGATCTGGGATTAATCCATCAGCAGATCCAGAGTAGACCTTCTATTTATCTTTGAACTAAATACAATGTCAATTTGCGCGTTTTTTAAATATTGTAATACCGATTGGACAAATGTAATAGTCCAATGTAAATGGACTAAACATTTGTTACATCGGCATTATACGGATGACATTTAGACTAAATTATTATTCCAAAAGGTATAACTTCTACCATTTACACATACCAGAATTAAATAAAAAGCCCTTGCAAAACAACGAATTTTACAAGGGCTTGGGTGGTACCACGTGGAATTGAACCACGGACACACGGATTTTCAGTCCGTTGCTCTACCAACTGAGCTATGGTACCATTTTTTGGAACTGCAAATGTAAATTTTTTTTAACTTAAAAACACCAGGAAATCTGAAAATTTGTAATTAACTGTAAATCAAATTATTATAAATTAAATTTTAGCAATTATAAATATTTAGGTATTCTGGTTTTCCTTGTTCCGCATAGTTAAAATAATAGAAGCAATCTCATCATTTTGGTATTTTTTATTCTCCAGAACCCGGCTAAAAAAATCCATGGCAATTTCAAATTTTTCCGAAAGGACCTGATCAGCGCCAATGGCATAAAGCTGCCCGGCATCGCGAATATGCCGTGTTCGAACCAATAGCAAAGCATTTTTGTTAACCCTCCGGACGCTTTCAATAATGGCCATACACGGAATCAGGTTTCCCACCGAAATAACAATAATATCCGCAGTATCTGTATGTGCTTTAAGCAAAATGGGCTCATTTACTGCATCTCCATAAATAGTCATATCTCCGCGTTTCACACGTTCCCTGACAATAGATGGGTCAAAAACTACCGATACATGCGGAAGATGAATATCATTTGCCATATCGGAGATCCGCAATGCACAACTGTCTTTCCCGATAATCACCACATGATTGCTCATGGACGGCAGTTCAATTTCGGGTAACGGAAACATACCATTCACCAGTTTTAGTGGCAGATTAAAACGCAACAGAAAACGGGCGAAGGGCGACGATAGTTCCATCAGCAATGGAGTAAGCATCATGGTTAACACAGCAGCGGCAATAAATAAGCGGTAGTAGAACGAATCAATAATAGCCAGTGAATACCCCTCTCTCACAAGAACAAATGAAAACTCGCCAATCTGAGACAGGGCAAAACCAACCAGTATAGTGCCTCTTAAGGTGTGTCCTAAAACAAATCCGGTAAAAGCAGCAATAATGGTTTTAAAAAAAATAATTAAAAACACACTAAGCAAAATCAGCCGGTAGTTTTCGAAAAAAAAACCAATATCGAGAAGCATTCCGATAGAAACAAAAAAGAAGCTGGTAAATGTATTTTTTATTGGTTCGAGATTACCAAACGCATTATGGCTGTATTCCGATTCCGAGACCATGAGCCCTGCCAGAAACGCTCCGAAAGCCAGAGACATGCCTAACGACGATGTAATAAGCGCAACCGTTATGCAAATCAAAAAAATACTGAGCATAAATAATTCCTGATTCTTGGTCATTGCAATCTGGTAGAGCAGCCGGGGCAATAAAAATTTATTCCCAATAAACACCAAAGTAATAATCGCTGCTGCCTTTAAAAGAAGTACAAGCACCATGGTTGAATAATTAACATCGGACTGAGCCAGCAGGTCGGTAAACAGTAATAACGGCACAAGCAGCAGATCCTGAAAAATAAGAATGCCCAGTACGGTACGACCATAGTTCGAGGTTAATTCCGACCGGTCCTGTAAAATTTTAAGCACCAGGGCAGAACTGCTCAATGCTGTCAGAAAACCAATCAAAATGGCCGGCTGCCATTGAAGTCCATAAACCCGTGACAGAAAAAAGAAAATTGCAGCAGAAAGCAACACCTGTATCAAACCGCCCCAGAAAACAATATAGCGAATCTTCAAAAGATGTTTGAGAGAAAATTCCATGCCAATAGTAAAAAGAAGCAGAATAACACCTATCTCAGCCATAAACTCGATGTCGTGCTGCGATCCAACGATAGAAAGAACATGAGGCCCGGCAATTATCCCGGTAATCAGATATCCCACTACCGTAGGTGTTTTTAGCCGCGAAAAAAGAACATTTACCAGTACCGATAATGCAAATATTATTGCAATATCTTTTAAAAGTGTTAAATCGCCGGCTGTCTCCATGTTTTAAGTTAATCCCGTTCATTCAAAAATAATCATTTTTTTCCGGATTGCCTAGATAACAAAACAATGACATAAACAGTAAAATAATAATAACCAAGGATTTAACCCAGTCGCAAAAAAAATTTAAAAAAAAACTTTGTTTGATTAATTTTTCGTAATTTTATGGTTGACAAATAACCTAATTAAACCATTCAGAATAATATGAAAAAAAGTTTATTCACAACAGGATGCGCACTGCTTACTGTAGCTGTGTCGGCGCAATTTGTAATGAAATACGAAACCCACGCAATACGCACGGGTGATAATCATCACTTTATTATTACCAACAATACAGGCGTTGGAACACCGGGGGCTTCACAGGTATGGGACTTTACAGATCTTACATCAGCCGGTGACCTCACGAGCCACATGATCAATTCGATGGAAACACCACGGTTTGATGAAATCCCGCAAGCTAATGCAGTAATTGAAGAATTTGGGAATAAATTCTACTTTAAAGTAACGAAAGACAGAATTGACAACTATGGAGTAATTGGCTGTGGCAATGGATTAATACGCTTTGATAATCCGTGGGCAAAGATGATTTTCCCCTTCAGTTACGGAGATGTTCACGAAGGCACATTCAGCGGTTATAGCGGAACCGAAGCAAATGCTAATCCCATTGGCGGAACCTACTCGCTTGAAGCCGACGGATACGGGACACTACTCCTTCCGGGCGGTGTTGAAATAAACAATGTTTTACGCCACAAAACAACGCTGAACTATTCGCAAGGTACCTGCCAAACATCAACCATCACCTACCGCTGGTATTGCAAGGAAGTGCGCTATCCCCTTTTATCCATCATTCAGGAAGTAACACCGGGTAAAACATACATTTCACGTACGGCCTATTATGCCGATGCAGGCAATATCGTTCAAAAACCGGGTAATGATGATGATGACAAAAACACAAAAAAATTGGCAGGAGAAGGAATAAAGCTTTCCATTTATCCTAACCCTTATTCCGAAGCATTTGATGTAAATTACTCGTTGTCAGAAAGCAGCAAGGTAACGCTGTCCATATACGATAATACAGGCAAACAAATCAAGAGCCACAATTTAGGCACCATTGAAGCCGGCGCTCACAAGTTCCAGGTGAAGGCATCCGAAAATGGTATGCGTCCCGGCGCATATATCGTTAAGATATTTGTTAACGATGATGTTATTACCACAAAAGTTGTACAAATAGATTAACCTCACATAAGCATTTGAGCCGGCTTTCATTTAGCCGGCTTTTTTTTTACTTTTACGCGTCAAACACAGGTGCATGACATTAGAAGTTGATTTTTTAGTTATCGGTTCCGGCATCGCCGGCCTGTCGTTTGCCCTCAAAGCCGCCGAACATGGCACGGTAATCATCATCAGTAAAGACCGTATTGACGAAACCAATACCCGTTATGCTCAGGGAGGAATTGCCTCGGTTATTTCGGACATGGATCATTTCGACAAGCATATTTCAGACACATTGGAAGCAGGTGATGGTTTATGCAACCGTAATGTAGTAGAGATGGTCGTTACCGAAGCACCACAACGCATCCATGAACTGATTAACTGGGGCGTATCGTTCGACCGTACGGCCGATGGGAACTTCGATCTGGGCATCGAAGGCGGACATTCCGAATACCGTGTGCTGCATCATAAAGACAATACCGGTTATGAGATTCAGCGAAAATTAACCAACATGGTCGAGTCCCATCCCAATATACAGATACTCGAATACCATTTTGCTGTTGACCTCATCACCCAGCATCATCTTGGTAAAGTAGTAAAACGAATACACACCGACACCGAATGTTACGGGAGTTATGTTTTAAACCTGCGCACGAATGAAGTAAACACAATTCTGTCGAAAATTACATTTATTGCTACCGGCGGTTCGGGCAATGTATACCAAACCACAACCAATCCGCTTATCGCGACCGGTGACGGCATAGCCATGGTACACCGGGCAAAAGGCGTACTGGAGAATATGGAGTTTTTTCAATTTCATCCTACGGCATTGTATAATCCGGGCGAACGTCCATCATTTCTTATCACTGAGGCGCTTCGCGGATTTGGCGGCATATTACGAACCAAAGATGGCTCCGAATTTATGGGGCGATACCATCCTCAGGGCGCTATGGCTCCGCGCGATATTGTTGCCCGGGCTATTGACTTTGAAATGAAAACACGGGGCGATGAATATGTTTATCTCGATTGTACACATTTGAATAAAGAACAATTATTACATCACTTCCCGAATATCTACTCCAAATGTCTTACATTGAATATTGATATTGCACAATCAATGATTCCGGTTGTGCCGGCAGCTCACTATCAATGCGGGGGTATCAAGGTTGACAGCAACAGCGAATCAACCATTCACCGATTATATGTAGGTGGTGAAGCCGCATGTACCGGCCTGCACGGAGCAAACCGGCTCGCATCCAATTCACTGCTTGAGGCAGTAGTTTTCTCACACCGGGCAGCAAACGATGCAATACAGCGGCTTTCGGAACTAACCATCAACCGCGACATACCCGTATGGAACACCGAAGGAACAGGTAAACCCAAAGAACTGGTAATGATCACCCATAACCTCCGCGAACTGCAATCAATGATGAATGATTATGTCGGCATTGTCCGGTCGCAACGGCGCCTCGAAATGGCACTCTCCCGGCTCGAAATCATCTACAATGAGGTTGAAGAGCATTACGAAAAAAGTTTGCTGTCGCGCCAGCTTTGCGAACTACGAAACCTCATCAATGTGGCCTATCTCATTATTCGCGCTGCCAGTCATCGCCGCAAAAGCAAAGGACTGCATTATATCATTGATTAAAAAATATAACCGATTTATTCTTCCCATAAAAATATCCATAAAAACACTCTTAAAAATCAATTCTCTGAAAAGCTTATCTCAGGATAATTTTCTGCGGAAAATTACCGGATATTAATTCATTTTCAATACATTACTTGTTTGCGGTTTTTCAATTTCAAAAACCCGGATCAATATTATAGTCAACCGTTTTTACTATATTTACTCCCCTTAAATTTCGCGTGAATGAGCAATAAATTTGCAGAATATAAGCAACTTAATCTTCCGGAGATTAACCGTGAGATACTGGATTTCTGGAAGAAAGATAAGACATTTGAAAAAAGTATTTCAACCCGCGCCAATGGTCGTTCATTCATTTTTTATGAAGGGCCGCCTTCAGCCAACGGGATGCCGGGGATTCATCATGTCATGGCGCGAACCATCAAAGATATATTCTGCCGATACAAAACGCTCTGCGGATACAAGGTAAACCGCAAGGCCGGGTGGGACACACACGGTTTGCCTGTAGAACTGGGTGTAGAACAAAAACTGAACATTACCAAAGAAGATATCGGCTCCAAAATATCAATCGAAGAATACAATGATACCTGCCGCACCGAGGTCATGAAATTCACCGGAGCATGGGAAGAACTAACCGAAAAAATGGGCTATTGGGTAGATATGGACAATCCCTATATTACCTGTGATAATCGTTATATCGAATCGCTATGGTGGCTTTTGTCCGAATTATATAAAAAGGGATATCTCTATAAGGGCTACACTATACAGCCCTATTCACCTGCAGCAGGGACAGGACTCAGTACACATGAATTAAATCAGCCCGGTTGCTACCGAAACGTTAAAGACACCTCTTGCGTTGCAATGTTTAATGTTATACGCAACAACAAATCCGAATTTTTATTCAGCGATACCGATACTCCACTCTATATCCTTGCATGGACAACCACTCCCTGGACATTGCCATCAAATACTGCGCTGGCTGCAGGAGCCGACATTACTTATCTGAAGATAAAAACGCTGAATCCCTATACCGGCGCACCAGCAACCGTGATTATAGCCGAAGACCGTGCAGGCGCATATTTTCAGGAGAAAGACAATAACCTGAGTTTCGACACATTTAAGCCCGGCGATAAACATCTTCCATACCAGCATTTAGGAAAACTAAAAGGAAAACAACTGGACGGAATTCAATATCATCAACTAATCGAATGGATTAAGCCGGAGCCAGGCGGTTTTAAGGTTGTTATGGGCGATTTTGTTACCACCGAAGACGGCACAGGAATAGTACACATAGCGCCAACCTTCGGAGCCGACGATTACCGGATGGCCAAACAATATAATATTCCGCTGCTGGTTGTTGAAGACCTGCATAACAACCGGTCACCCTTAGTAGATAAAAAAGGACGCTTTTTCGTTTTAGAAGAAATGAATCCGGCCTTTCGTTCCCAATCAGTAAATACCGCATTATACCAACCCTTTTCGGGACGTTACGTTAAGAATGAATATGACAGCAAGACCTCTACCGATAGTCCTTCGGTTGATGTGGATATAGCTGTGATGCTAAAAAAAGAAAATAAAGCATTCCGTATTGAGAAATATGAACACTCCTATCCCCACTGCTGGCGCACTGATAAGCCGGTATTATATTATCCGCTCGATTCATGGTTTATAAAAACCACAGCCGCAAAAGATCAACTGATTCAATTAAACAATAGCATCAACTGGAAACCCGAGTCAACCGGTTCAGGCCGTTTCGGTAAATGGCTCGAAAACCTTTTGGACTGGAACCTTTCACGTTCACGCTACTGGGGAACACCACTTCCGATATGGGTTACCGAAGACCGGGATGAAGAGATTTGCATTGGCTCCCTTGCTCAGTTAAAAAATGAGATTGAACGTTCAGTTAAAGCCGGTTTTATGAAGAGCAATCCGCTGAATGATTTCAAACCGGACGATTTCTCTGACAAAAACTATTTATTGCTCGATTTACACCGTCCCTTTGTTGATCAGATTATCTTATGTTCAACCAAAGGAAAAAAAATGTTTCGTGAACCCGACCTGATAGACGTATGGTTCGACTCAGGCGCTATGCCCTATGCACAGGTACACTATCCGTTTGAAAACAAAGATGCTTTCCCCGATTTATTTCCTGCCGACTTTATTGCAGAAGGCGTTGACCAGACCCGGGGATGGTTTTTCACTCTACATACCATTGCCGGAGTACTTTTTAATTCGGTGGCCTTTAAAAATATTATTTCAAACGGATTAGTATTGGATAAAAACGGCAACAAAATGTCGAAACGGCTAGGCAATGCGGTTGATCCATTTGAGATTATTAAAAAATACGGATCAGATCCTATGCGATGGTATATGATCACTAATGCTGCTCCATGGGATAACCTGAAATTTGATGTTGAAGGGATTGAAGAAGTAAACCGGAAATTTTTCGGCACTTTATATAATACATATTCTTTTTTTGCTCTGTATGCAAACATTGACAATTATACCGGTGAAGAACAAGAAATACCAATAACAGAACGACCTGAAATAGACCGGTGGATTATTTCGCTTCTGAATTCGCTAATCATTGAAGTAACTTCACATTACGATAATTATGAGCCGATGAAAGCCGGCCGCTGCATACAGGACTTTGTGATGGATAATCTCAGCAATTGGTATGTACGGTTAAACCGCAAACGATTCTGGGGCGGCAAAATGGGTCATGATAAGCTGGCTGCCTATCAAACACTTTATTCATGCCTCGAAACAGTCGCCATACTCGGCTCACCCATCGCGCCCTTTTATTGTGAGAAATTATTCGGCGATCTGAACCGTGTTACCGGAAAACATCAGGTTTCTTCGGTACACCTTGCAACATTCCCTGTTGCGGTCAACTCAGCTATTGATAAAAACTTAGAAGACAGGATGGACATTGCGCAAAAAGCATCATCCATGATTCTTTCGCTGCGCCGGAAAGTAAATATCAAAGTACGACAGCCATTGCAAAAAATTATGGTACCCGTGTCTTCGGCTCTTTTCAAGGAAAATTTCGAACAGGTAAAAAACCTGATTCTGTCCGAAGTAAATGTTAAAGAAGTACAGTATATTGATGATACTTCGGGTATCCTGATAAAAAAAATTAAACCGGATTTTAAAAAACTGGGGCCGCGGTTTGGCAAACAAATGAAGGAAGTAGCCGCGTGTATAACCAAATTTTCACAGCAGGAAATACTACAACTTGAAAAAAATAACCATTTTGAATTATTTCTTTCCGGAGAAAAAGCAATAATTACCACTGCAGATGTAGAAATCATTTCCGAAGATATTCCCGGCTGGTTAGTAGCCAACGAGGGTTCGATAACCATAGCCCTCGACATACAGGTTACCGATGCCCTTAAACAGGAAGGTATCGCGCGCGAATTAATTAACCGTATACAGAACTTGCGAAAAGAAAAAGATTTTGATGTAACCGACAAAATCAACATTGAAGTACAACGCGCCGAATGGATTGAAGAAGCCATAAAAAAACACATGGAATATATTGGATCACAGACACTTGCAAAATCTATTCGTTTAGTTGACTCAATAAATGAAAATAATAGTACTTTTGTCGAAATAAACGAGTTACCCATTGGCTTGAGGATAGAAAAAGCTTAACGGTTTTAATCATTAATTGAATTAAATCTTTAGTGTTATGGCAAAAGAAAAAACACGCTATTCAGACGAAGAGTTAAAAGAATTCCGTGATCTGATTGTTCAGAAACTGGAAAAAGCAAAAGAAGATTATGAGTTGCTGAAAAATGCTATCAACCATAACGGCAGCAATGATACAGACGATACATCACCTACCTTTAAGGTACTCGAAGAAGGTGCAACCACACTTTCAAAAGAAGAGGCCGGCCGTTTGGCGCAGCGTCAGCAAAAATTCATACAACATCTTCAGGCCGCTCTGGTACGGATTCAAAACAAAAGTTACGGCATTTGCAGAGAAACAGGCAAACTGATTCCAAAAGAACGACTAATGGCCGTACCCCACGCAACATTAAGCATTGAAGCTAAAAAAAAGCAGAGTACCGGCAGTAACGCATGAAAAGAATTCGGTTTTCCCACGGCTTTCTGGCCGGAATGATAATTTTTTTGGTTTTGTTTTTTGATCAATTCCTTAAAATATGGATAAAAACCCATTTGATTTATGGCGAAGAAATTCATGTCCTGGGAAATTGGTTTATTCTTCATTTCACCGAAAACAATGGCATGGCCTTTGGGCTTGAATTTGGCGGATCAACCGGGAAAATACTCCTCAGTTTATTCCGGATAGTTGCAGTAACCGCCATTCTCTGGTTTCTGATAAAGCTAATCAAAGAAGAAGGAGAGAAAAAAAGTTTAGGACTGATTATCTGTATCTCGTTAATATTTGCCGGAGCTATGGGCAATATCATTGACAGCAGTTTTTATGGACTTCTTTTTTCTGAAAGCTCTAATCAGGTAGCTACATTTTTACCCGATGGCGGCGGTTATGCCGGCTTTTTGCACGGACGCGTTGTTGATATGTTGTATTTCCCGATTATAAAAGGATTCTACCCCGAATGGATACCATTAATTGGTGGTAAATATTTCGAATTTTTCAGGCCTGTATTTAATATTGCCGATTCGGCTATTACCACTGGCGTAGCCATACTGCTGCTTTTCCAGCGCAGCTATTTCAGGGAAAACAAAGAAACTATATCATCTAATTAACTGAAAATTATTATTTTTGCAATCCAATAAACCGAAAATTAATTATTATGGCAAATCATAAATCAGCCGAAAAGCGCAACAGACAAAACAAAACCAAACGGGCCAGCAACAAATATTTTGAAAAAACAGCCCGAACTGCTATTAAGAAAATCCGTAAATCGTCGTCGAAAAAAGAGTCATCAGAGGCATTGCCTGAAGTGGCCTCATTAATTGACCGTCTGGCGAAGAAAAAACTGGTACATAAAAATAAAGCAGCCAATCTGAAATCAAAATTGGCAAAAAAAATCAATAAGCTACAGTAAATCTCAATTGCTGAGTTTACGATAATACGTTTCTGTATCGCGCATTATTGCAATAGCTTTAGATATCGAATTATTAGAGGTATTCAGCACTTTATAAAATTCGCTGGTTGTCCATATATCCCTGGCAATATAGGCCTTAATCAGCAATTCAATCTCCTTCCCTGAAACAGCATAATCCTTTTCATTAAATGGGAGGTCATTGTTTTCGGCATATTTAATAAGTTTATCCCTGAACTCTGTTGTTATAACAAATCCGGTGTCAAACAAACTGAATACCGGATACAATTTTCTAAGCTGTTTACGATTATCGTCAACATAATTCAGTACAAACCGGTGCAAAATTCCTTTAGCCAACAATTCTCTGAAATACTTGCTGTTTCCCGATGTATCATAAGGAATAAAATAATCGGGCATAATTCCACCCCCTCCATAAACCTTGCGTTTTGAACGAAGAGTAAAAAATCGGAGTGAATCGGATAAATGAATACTGTCTTCATTTAAAAACTCACCCTTAGCATAGCGTGTCGAAATATCTTTCTCGTATTCATCATATCCTTCAGCATACGGTTTCTGTATGCAACGACCGGATGGCGTATAGTAGCGCGCAATAGTAAGCCGTACAAGTGAACTATCGGGCATTTCGAATGCACGCTGCACAAGGCCTTTGCCAAATGACCTTCGGCCAACAACCAAACCGCGGTCCCAATCCTGAATAGCGCCGGCCAGAATCTCGCTGGCCGATGCAGAACCCTCATCAATGATTACAATCAACCGGCCTTTCTCAAACAGACCATCACTGGTTGCATTATAATCATAACGGGGTGAATTCACTCCTTCGGTATATACAATCACTTCGCCTTTTCGCAAAAAATTATCTGTTAGCCGCACGGCTATTTCAAGATATCCGCCGCCATTACCGCTAAGATCAAGAATAAGATCTTTACATCCAAGCCGGTTTAAGCTATCCAACGCCAGATTAAACTCATCCTGAGTAGTTTTAGCAAAACGGTTGAACTTAATATAACCAATACTATCATCTACCATATAAACCGCATCCAAACTATAAATAGGAATCTTATCACGGACAATAACAAAATCAAGAATCTCGTTAACACCGCGTCGTTTGACGCCCACTTTTACCCGGGTTCCCTTGGGCCCAAGCAATCGGTCACGCACCTGTTTGGATGTCATCCCAATACCCGCTACATTCTGTCCCTCAATCAAAACAATACGGTCACCGGCCAAAATTCCTACTTTTTCGGATGGTCCGCCAGCAATGGGAGAAATAACAAAAATTGTATCATCAAGTAAATTAAATGTTACGCCAATCCCTTCGAAATTACCTTCGAGGGGTTCATTCATCTCTTTAACTTCTTCCTTAGGAATATATTGTGAATGCGGATCAAGTTCCTTAAGCATGCTGACAATGGCTTTTTCAGCCAATTTGTTCTCATTTACCGTGTCGACATAATAGCGGTCAATCAGTGTTATGATTTTGCTCAACTTAAGAGATATCAGTGTTTCGTTACCAAAGAAAAACTGAGCATTGGAGGGGAGAGCAAGGCAAACAAAAAATAAAGCAACCAACCATTTGGGGATGGTATAAAAAGAAAAACCGCTATGAATAGATTGATTAATACTCAAGGAGGTCAAAATTCATTTGTACAACTGCTTTCAACGTCTCACCATCAAACTTCATATCATCATCCATTTTATCATAATGCCATTTAACAAGGACATTACTGGCTGCCTCAGCTTTTTTAAACCGCATGAGCAATTCAGTAATCTGTTTTGATGATGCAGTATTCATATAATTCATCTTAATCTCGAGAACGGTCTCAGAATTTGGCGCTTTGATATATTCATCTACCCAATCAAAAATGGGCTTGAATGTTGATATCGGATCGTCAGAAAAACTGTTCCCGGACACTTTAAAAATGCCATTCTCTTTATCCATTATCACTTCTGGCATATCTTCAGTTCCTTTTATTGACAAAGGGTTCATAGCTTTCTATTTAATTAGGTTAATACGGTATTAATTCAAAATCTATTTCATGGGTCATACTTAATGTTTCGCCTTCATACTGCATATCCTCATCCTGCTTATCGTAAAACCAGCGGACTTTAATATTTTTATCTTTATGCCGCACCAGTAATGCAACAATATCCGATATCTGTTTGGATGAAGCGGTATTTACATAATTCATCTTCAACTCAAGAACCGTTTCTTTATTTGGGGTTTTAAGATAATCATTAAACCAGGTTATCACCGGATCATATACATCAAACGGATTATCGGAAAAACTCGTTCCTGCAATCCGGAACACACCATTTTGCGCATCCAGTATAATTTCAGGACTATCCTGTGTTGGTTTATGAAATAAGGATTGCATAATATTATTTTAAAACAATTTCTAAAAATAATAAAATTGGCTGAAAATACAAATTGTTTCTAAAATATTTCTGAGAGCATTTTCAGGGCAATATCACTATCTTTTTCTTCGGTCATGTCGAAAACAGAAACCTTTTGACCCTGATAATCAACTGTATCATTTGAAAGAATGCGATCCACAACTTCCGGCGAATATTTTTCAACTAATTGATTTCCAAATGAATAATCAACAGAGGTTTTAATAATACCTGATACGCGGTCTGAATTATATCTGATTAATTCAACCAACCCTTCTACCGGGCCGGCAGATAAATGAACCCCATTCCAGCTCGAACTGACAGAGATCAACCCAAGATCTTCTTTCCGGTCAAGAAAATAACGCCTTAAACTTCCGGGTTTAGCTTTTGACGGATCAGTAGTTCCAATAAAATCATTTCGGGCTATCGTCCAACGGGTATCAGACAAAAGTGTAAATAAAACAATACATCTTCCCGGACGTGTAAAATGATCGAGTTGCCGGGGATGAAAACCATTAATCAAAAAAACTCTCCGGCCATTAAAGTCCAGATCAAGAACATACGTGCCGCCAGCCAGTTTTTCAAATTTCTTATTCTGCCACAAATAGTCAAGCGTTAACGGGGTAAATTCACTAAATACATTTAAAAACTCTAAACTTCCCAGCACTTCCTCCTCTTCAATTTGTAATCCATACAGTTCAAAAAATCGTTGTTTTGCGTTATCCGAAATATTTTTAACAGCAGACGAAGATAGCTTATTGATTACTCCGTAATGTTGTGCAATAATATTTTGACTGGCCAGGTAATGTGACGACAGGATAGTTATATCGGCAATACACATATTATAGCATTCCATCTGTTTCAATATCTGATCAAGCGCCAATGAGCGTTTTTGTTCGTCTTCAACAATGGTCAGTTCGGGTTTTATAAAAAACAAAAACTCATTTTTTCCGTATGGTTTCTGTGAAGAAGAAAACAAAGAAATACGGTCTGTCTTTCCGGCACGTGCATCATTAATGCCTGCATTAATTTTTTTTATCAGTTCACTATTATTCATATCATTTATTAATCATGTGGTATTCAATCGCCTTTTTCATTCCATAATCAATTTGTAATAAAAGCGGGTAATAACCCTCATTATCGAGAATATAGCGTGCTATATTGGCAAAGAGTTGTACGCGTAAATAATTGCCTGATTTTTTCAAATCGGATGATGATGCAAGCACCTTCTGTTGGCTGCAGTATTCGAGAAACTGATTAAATATTTTTTTCCCGGTAAGAAATTTTTCAATACTATACGGATCATTGAATTGAGACAAGATTACACGGTTAGCATCGGAATAGTTAAATGCAAATTTATACAACAGCCCCATTGACACTACCTTCGAATAGAAAGGAGAAACAAACGAGGTATCATGAGGGATAAACACATCAGGCATAATCCCTCCGCCTCCGTATACTTTCCGGCCTTTTTTTGTAGTATATGATAGTGTATCCAACGGAATAATGCTATCGGGATTGAAGAATTCACCATTCTGATAACGCTGGTTCAGTTCATCGAAATAATTTTCTTTTCCATGCGAGTATGGTTTCTGGATACACCGTCCGGATGGAGTAAAATAACGCGCCACAGTAAGCCGAACAGCGCTGCCATCACTCAGTTCAACCTGCTGTTGTACTAATCCTTTACCAAACGAACGGCGTCCTATAATCATTGCCCTGTCATTGTCCTGTAAAGCACCCGAAAGTATCTCGCTGGCCGAAGCGCTCCACTCATTCATTAAAACAATTAACGGGATATTCTCCAATCGTCCCTTTCGTGTGGCATAAAGGTCCCTGCGGGGATTAGCGCGTCCCTGGGTAAAAACAATCAGGTCGCCATCTGGTAAAAATTCATCGGCAATATCAACTGCTGCATTCATATAACCGCCGCCATTATCCCGTAAATCAAGAATCATTTTTTTCAGACCCTGACGATTCAGACGATCAACAGCATTCATAAATTCCTCATAGGTACGGCGTGAAAATTCACTGATTTTAATTACGCCGGTCCCATGCTCTGCCATAAAAGACACATCAATGCTGTTTAACGGGATTTCGTCACGGGTGATTATAAAATCAACCAGATGGTCAACACTAAAACGTTTAATGCCCACTTTCACTTTCGTACCTTTAATCCCTTTTAATTTACGCATGATCTGATGAGTAGACATTTTGATTCCCGCAACAAGTGTATCATTAATTTTTACAATCCTGTCGCCCGGCCGTATACCGATTTTTTCCGATGGCCCATTCAGGATAGTGCGAATAACCACAACAGTATCATTCTGCATATTAAACTGTATACCTATACCGCTGAATTTTCCTTCCAGCGGTTCGGTATACTCTTTAAGATCAGCAGCAGGAATGAACACCGAATGCGGATCCAAGCTATCGAGCATGGCGATAATTGCTGCCTCGGTAAGTTTTTTCTCCGACACCGTATCAACATATTCGGCTCTGATATAATCCAATGCCTCAAGCAATACATTATTGCGTGAGGGACTTATCCCCGGATTATTCATTGTTTTTGCCGACCGGTAGAAATATCCGGCAACTAACCCAATACAAAGGATAACAGCCACCAGCAAAGGTTGAAACCCCTTTTTTTCAGAAATTCCCATGTTCATTCCGAATCTGCAATTTGAATAATTTCGATATTAGCCCGCTTCAGCAGGTCAATGCCATCCGTTATCTGATATAGGTCGGAGAATACCACCCTGCGAATGCCGGCCTGAATAATCAGTTTTGCACATTCGATACACGGCGATGTAGTGATATAGAGTGTTGCGCCTTCGCTGCTGTTGTTCGATTTTGCCACCTTAGTAATTGCATTGGCCTCGGCATGTAAAACATACGGCTTGGTTTTTCCCTCTTCATCTTCGCAGATATTTTCAAAACCTGCAGGTGTTCCATTATATCCATCCGAAATAATCATCCTGTCTTTTACAATCAATGCACCGACCTGCCGGCGCCTGCAATACGAATTCCTTGCCCAGATACGGGCCATCTCAAGATAATGCCTGTCAAACTGTTGTTGTTTTGCAGATGATTTAGATGAACTCATACGATGTATGTTACGGAGTTCAAAAATAATGCTTTTTGTTATCGGTTTTACTTTTCTTTCTAATAAAAGCACATTTCTCCGGGAATAATACCGGCCTGATAAGCATCAATAAACGATCCATTGACAGAATATCTGATCAATCGTCCATTTTGAATGAAATCTACAGCATCACTGACATAAATCACTGAAGTAACCGGATCAATAGCCAATCCATAAAAAAGCTTTGCTCCCTGCTCTATTAAGGCATTAGCCGGTGCTACAGTATCGGTAATGCTCATTGTAAACACACCGCCTGATGCTAACCCGCTCCATCCGCCAACAAGGTAATAGAGCCGGTCGCGGGTACCGTTCAGTGTTAACCGGCTGGCTACAGCATCAGCGTTTCCAACTGGTATCTCCCGTATAATACTAAGATCACCAGCATCTATCTGCGTTAAACCGGCGCCAGTTTTACCCGGCATGCCCTGATAACCTCCATCAGACAATACCCATATTTTCCCGTTACAATCCACAACAATACTGTTGGGCTGATAAATTACAGTCAGCGAGTCAACCACCTGATCTGTCTGGCAATTAATTTTCTGCACAGAATTCTGATAAGACCAATTTACAACATAAACAAAATTTCCTAACCGAACCATTTGCTCGGTTGTTTTTCCGGTATAAATACTGCCTGTGACCGTTCCTGCTAAAGGATTAATAATCGCAATTGACTTATCATACAAGTCCGTCACATAGGCCTTATCCGGTGAAAGAAATTCAATATAGCGAGGAGATGTCAGTCCTGTTATTGTGCGTTGATATAAAAAATTGTCGGCACGCATTACAATAATCTTTCCTGAATTATTAACCGTTAAATATCCTTCACCGTTAAACACTTTAACAGAATACACCACATCACCTGCCGGGAACCCGTTTTTCGTACGGAATACCTGATTATGCATCTCACATTTATCAATATTAAAATAAGAGAGAGAGCCATTTCCAAACATAAAATTCCCTTCGTTACAAAGCAACAATCCCCTGCCTGTTACCACAAGATCAGTATCCGGTTTATCGCGGTCTTTTTTCCCGCAAGCCAGCAACAAAATGACCAATAGCAGATAAATTGTATTCTTCATTTTTTTCGCTTTGTCAAATTAAACCGTACCGATGTTGTAAACCAGCGGCCAGGCATAGGCCTCCATAACATTTGCTGATAACTGACATTAAAAAGATTGTGAACACAAAACTGAATTTCGGCAATTGTGCTTTTGCCCTTAAACGCGCGTGCAGCAGTAAACGTATGAATCATGTGTGACGGAAGATGATCATAAGCCGACTGATAACTGTAAGAGGTATACCGGATGCCTGTATAAACAACAGAATGAGACAGCATATACCCTTTATAATGAAATGATGCATAGCCATTGCCCGAGTGAACAGGTATATATATTAACTGCTTACCGGCAGCCGGATATCCTTGCATTTCTGCCGATTCATCGGTTGTAAGTGTATAAGCATAATTAAACCGGAAACGATATTGCATATTATAAATTATTCCGGAAAAAGAAGTAAAGTATTCTATTCCCCGGCTAAAAACATTTTTCAGATTTTCGGCCTGCCAAAATCTGAATTCAGTAGGTTTCCAGAGTATCCAATCGTTGATCCGGGAATAATAGACAGTTGCAGAAGATTCAAACATATATCCGTTTTTATTCCATGAATAATGCATTGAGCCATCGGCATTATAACCCTCTTCGGGCTTCAGAAACCGGTTTCCTCCGGGTATCCAGTATAAATCATTGAGAGCAGGGAGATGATAATTACGGGCAGCGGCTGTTCGCAGAACAAGGTTTTTGCCGGATAACAGACGCAATTCAGCTCCTGCTGAAGGGATTAATGGCACGCCCCTTCGGTCAACTAAATCCTGCCGTAGCTGGCTAAATACCGACCATCGCTCAGATAACTGCTTCTGTATGCCGGCATGTATGCCCAACTCTTCCCTACCGGCAACATATCCCATGTGCGTTGTCAGATCATTATTCACAACCTGATGAAAAGCAGCAGATAAAGAACTATTAATTACCGTTTTATCCGAAAGAGCATACTTAATTGATGCCTGTCCCGAATTTGTTGCATATCTGCTCTGCGTCTCATAATTCACCATCATTGATTGTCCGGTATTCTGTGCAAGATAATAATCTATCTTCCCTTGCTGATACCCGGTGTTTATTTTAAACGTTGCCCGCTTCCCATACCGCACATATCCGGTATTAATCCGCAATTCATTATCCTGTTGATTTTCATCCCTGCCTGCTCCCTGATACGACATAATTGGCGGGAGTTCGCGGTTAGCGTATTGCATCCATGCCTGAGTAAAAAAATAATCACGGCTACCCAAACGGGTATACAATTCCTGTAAACCGCCATATTTCCTGTATGAAGCATCACTCATCCGGCTATAATTCCACTGTCCGTTAGCTGTATTGAAATATTTAAAATTATTGGCCGATGACTCGTTAAACAAGCGTGTACGAACCTGCATCTTATCCATTCCGGCGCCGGCATCCATCATCGTATGATAGGTATTAAAACTTCCGGCTGTTTGGATGGCCGAAAAGTTCAACCGGTTATTCCAATCGGGTTTATTCCCCACCGACACAATACCTCCTAATGCCCCACTAGCCAGAATGGTAGATGTTGGGCCATAAAACAACGTCATTTCATCAATCACCGAAACCGGTATAAGCGAAAAATCGGCCTGTCCGCTCATAGGAGATGAAATATTCATTCCGTTCCACTGTACCATTGTGTGTGATGCAGCCGTGCCCCGGAATGATGCCGTTGCCAACCCACCCTGTCCATACGATTTGATGAATACCGGAGTATGCCGGCTCATCAGATCGGTAGATGAAAGCACAACACTTTGTGAAAGAATTGCTGAATCAATTACCATGGTATGCAAACCATTGCCTGACCGTTTAAAATGTTCAATCAACACCTCATCTACCAGCAGGGTGTCCCTTATTTCTTCTCCATCTGCAGCGCGAATTGGAATTAACCATGATAAAAACAATATGAATAAAATATACTTCAATCGGCAACAATTAATTTCCGGATAAATAATTTCTTGTTTAATTCAATATGAACGAAATAAATACCAGGCGTATAGTTTACTTCTTCTCCAAAAGTAAAGGGTGGGACCGCATGGCCGCTAATATCGGTGATACAGACAATTCGGGCATCCGATGCATGATTCAGGAACAATCGCATTCCGTGCCGGACAGGATTAGGAAAAAGAACCAACAGTTCATCAGTATTACCTTCATGAATTAAGGGTACCTGTGTAAGCTGGTTGATAACACCAATACCATCAAGGTCAAAACCGCCTTGCCAGAAGGGCGTAGGAAAAGGATCGTTAATTGGCCGTTGTTCGCTGTCGTATGTAGCAAAAAGAGAATCAACCGAACCGACTGCATCAATAACCCGGATAAAGCGGATATTATTAACATCTACAGCCGTGCAATCTTTAAGTTCTTCAAGATCGAAGGGCGTACCATATCCCGCAATATACTTACCGGCAAGATTATTGATTTTCACAGGATCAAGTTGACCGAAGCCCGAAATCTGTTCATCAAATGATGTAAGGGATGAAGATGGAAAACGGACAAAATGAACACTATCTGAGCTGACCTCAACCACAGCCAGTTCAAGAAACCAGAGATAAGGATACTGCTGAGATTTCATTCCATTTTCGAAAACTGCGAAATCAAATCCGGGACCATTAATAACCGGTAAAGCGAAAGAACAGACCGCAATGCCACGATCACCTAGACTCACACACGACAGTCCATCGGCCACACCCACAGCATCTGCCGGCTCTCCGTAAAAAGCACGGTTGGAGGTAGTACCTGCCTGCGAAAATGTAAACGTAGTATCGGTCATATCAATAAAACCCCGTGAAACCGTACAACCCTTTGCCCACGATTTAAACAGCGGACTGCTGAAATGGATTGCCGATGAACCCGCTGTTCCGGCAGCAGGAGAATATTGACCGGTAAGAGTCAGACAACAAATGAACAAAACAAATATAGCTGTTAGTTTCATCACTGTTTAATAAACCGTTTAATACTGCGGGTTTCTGTATCCGACAATACAAGATAATAACAACCGGATGGCAAATCAGTCAGCGAGATTATATTTTCACCGATCAATACCTGCATATTCATCAATTTAACACCTTGTGCCGAATAGATTTCTGCATTGCCAATACAAGAAGAACGAAGTACAATCTGCTCTCCTGCAGGATTGGGAAACAACCTTGCTTGAGCAAACGTATGGCCATGAACCAATGTTACCGGTGTAATGATAACATTAAACGTATCGCGGGCCTCTTTATGATTCGATAAAGCAACGAGGATTATTTCGGCAGTGCCGCCAGACAATGGCTTAATACGAACAGTATCGTGCAAAACCGCGACATCAGCAATAGCAGAATCACTATTGTAAATACTATATCTGATAGCTGTATCACTATCATCGCTGTCCGTTACAAAACCATTAAGCGATATGTTTATTTCATTAACTGTATCCGGAGAAAAAATATCAGCCAGAGTATCGTTAAAATAAGGCGGGAAGTCGCGAAGCACCGTCAGATCATCCATACAAAAATAAGTCGGTGTATTAATACCGAACATACCGGTATCGGTTGACTGTAAATAAAACTCAACACGGCTGACCTTGCCCAGCGGCTGAAGATCAACCCATGTCCAATCTTTAATAATAGTATCAAGTTGTTCCGCTCCGGTATAATCAGCCAGATAAAAAAGCACCGAATCGGTAAGCAGATTATACTGATCATATCCTTTGAATATCACCCTCAGGTAGTCGGGGTCATTGCCGGAAACACCCCCGAATTTTTTAGCAAACATATCACCATCTCTCATCGAAAGCGCGGCATACGTATTATTCGAAATATAAAAACCTTTCACAACATGAGCAGAGCTATCTGTAAAAGAAATTCTGTTAGGGATGGGTAAACCGCTCATCCAATCGGTCTCAACATAAGTAACAGCATATTTATCACCTGAAAATGCTCCCGGAGCAAAAGAACTGTATTGATTTCCGTATCCGGCAGTAGTATCATCAACAACCGATGAGTATGCAAACCATGCCCAGGATCCGAATGAAAAATTGTAAGCATTAGGAAAAAAAACAATACCTGAAATGAACCCGCCGGTGGTATCTGAACCGTTCCAATACCCGTTGGAATCGAGCGATAATTCATCAAATGATGAAATCTGCAGAGTATCTGTTGCCTTCAGGACAACAGAAAACAGACAAATCATACAAAAAATAACGACATTTTTTTTCATTGTTAAACGGTTAAAAATTAATACTCATTTGGCTACCCGCTAATCCCCGTTAACGGATGGCTTTGACTGTTTTTCTGATTTTGAAAGGTTCCGGTGTATGAAGGACATTTTAATGCCCTGCAGCTTTTTCACCGAAAGCTACAACATCAGGTATGCAGCGGCAGGTCTTCTGACTTTCCCGACTTCCGGCTCCTTCCCGTTCGCGGAGAGCGAACAGTGGATGTCTGTCGGAAGTACAATCCTGTTTGGCAGGATCGGGATCACAGCAGCGGGAACTGTTGCCGAATCTCCCAGTTCAGTAACCGGAATCACGGCATTCCCTCTTAGCCCTTTCGGGACCGTTGCAAGGATGTAAAAATAAAAAAATAATTTAACAGAGAAAAAAGCGACAAAATGTTTTTTCCGGACTTATAAACAGATCATTTTTCTCAACCCTTTATCATAACCAATAACATTTTAAATCGTACCGGAGCCGATACGGCATGCGGAACATCTGCCGGCATAATAATAGATTCGCCCGATTGCAGAATATACTTCTGCTTATTAATTGAAATTTCTGCAGTGCCGTCAACAACCTGTACCAGGGCATCAAAAGGCGCGGTATGCTCGCTCAGGGACTGACCCTGATCAAAAGCAAAAAGAGTTACCGTCCCATAATTATTCTTCACAAACTGCCGGCTTACAATTGATCCGGTTGAATAATCAACCGATGAATTAAAACTAAATACAGTTGAATGCAAAATACTTTCCATATCTATACCCAATTTTCGGTTAATACTTCACCCTGCAAGCTAACAACAATTGATTTAACAGGAACTTTACGACCGGCTTGCTGCGCGGCCTGTGAAGCGATTTGCAAGAGCCCGCTGCAGCAAGGCACCTGCATAATCATTACAGTTAAAGTATTGATTTGCGCCTCATCAATCATTGCTTTAATTTTTTCAGTATAGATATCCAGGCCGTCATCCAGCTTAGGACAGGCAATAGCAATGCTTTTACCCTTCAGGTATTTCTGATGAAAATTACCCATGGCAAAGGCCACACAATCGGCAGCCAGCACCACATCGGCCTGCTGAAAATACGATGCTCTCGGATTAATCAGATGCATCTGAACCGGCCATTGGCGTAACTGGGATTGCAACGAGCCCGTTTCTCCATCATTTTGCTGTTGGGCATTGAATGCCATTTCGCGCGACCCCGGACAGCCGCCCATTCCATGAATATGTTCTTTCATTGATTCTATTGTATTAGCGGTTTTTAATTGTTGCACTTCAGTAATAATTTCGTCCACCTCAAATGGTAATGACTTCTTTACGTCAAGTAAATAATCTATACCTTGCTTTAAATACCCGTCCTCACCGTGATCTTTAAGATGTTTAAGATGAGCAGCAATAAGATTCTTGCCTTTAGGGACCATTTCTTTTAAAACAGCAACCTCGTCATAAGGTTGAGCTTCGCGTTCCTCAATCTCAAGTGCACCGGTCGGACAATGGCCAATACACGCGCCTAGCCCATCACACATCAATTCGCTCACCAGCCGTACTTTGCCATCAATGATTTGCAGCGCTCCCTCATGACAATTCGGGATACATTCTCCACAACCATTGCACAAGTCATCGTCAACCTTTATGATCTGTCTTTTCATTAATTAAAGAATTTAGGTATTTAATTACCAAAATTACTTTCTTTTTACATTTTTACAAACAACAAACATAAAAAAATCAATAAAATGATAAATATCACTTCGGTGTATTAATCTGCGTTCTTTAAAAACGAAGCCAGAGTAGTATTCTGAAGATATTCTTTAAATTGACCAGATATCCGGAGCGCAATAGTATCCATAATACAATTCCCGAAAGAACAAATTTTTTTATCCTTATCAAGCGGACAGCTATTAATCACCAATTTACCTTCTATGGCCTCCCAAATATCAAGAAGAGTAATGGCCGATGGTTTCTTATTGAGGATAAATCCACCGGTTGGTCCGCGCTGCGAAAGCAAAAAACCCTCTTTTGCGAGTCGCTGCATAATTTTTGCCACATGATGCCGCGACGATTGTGTTGCACTGGCAATATCCTGTACATTTATCGAGCCCTTGCCACCCTGCTTAGCCAAAAGCACCATTCCATGTAATCCGATAGAAACCGCCTCGCTCATTGAAATCAGTTTACTCATAACTATAATTTAAGTAAGGAAATACCAAATTTATAATTTTTTTTCTGTTTTGTACATTTTAGCTTAATTTTATACAAATCTGTAACCAAACCAAAATGCCAGACATACGCTTTCCTGTTCCATCCTATTCAAACATACGAAACTATGTATTAAACCAGTTTACTTTGATTTATGAAACAGATAAATCATACAGTACGTTAATTGACACGCTGCACACTCCATTTAAGGGCAGCTATGCCGAAGCATTCACCCGATTCGACACATTACGTCCGGTATTCTATGTCTGGAACCAATACCGGTTTCCGGTTTTTTTTACCGAACCCGGTCAATCGAGTTATATCAACAGTGGCCGGCTGAGTTTTGATTTCTATTTAAACAGTTTTCTTCTTTTATCAGGCTGGCAGGAAATAATCATTACAAATCGTGATAAGCATGGACGCTTCCGGTTTTCCGACTCATTGCAGTGCAAGTATCAGTTTGCTTCGGTGCCTGTTGTTTCCATCTATTTTAAATTACTTGCAGGATTACTGAATGATGCAGGGATTGCCATAAAGGAAAAAAAATTCAGTCCCGATGGATCATGGATTGAAATGACACATGATATTGACACGCTAAACAACGGATGGTGGGAAGATTGCGGTTACTATCTGAAAAATTTCAAACCGGCGAGTGTGTTTCAAATCGCTGTTATCCTATGGAAAAAATTCATTCTGGGAAAAGATAGCTATTTCGATGGATTCCGGGAACTCGTAGATATAACCATTAAAAAGAAAATTCCCTCCGTATTTTTTATACTTGTATCACAAAGCAAACAAGATGCTGACTATAACATAAACAATCCCCGCGTTAAAAAACAGATAAAGCGGTTAACTCAAGCCGGTATACAGGTAGAGCTACATCCCGGGTACAATACCTGCACTAACCTCAGCCGGCTGACACAGCAAATGGAACAACTGGGTAAAATTACCGGACAACCGGTTACGGCCTTGCGGCAGCATTTTCTGCAGATAGACACAGCCCTGTCTTTTCCAGTTTATGAAAAAGCATCAATCCGTAAAGATTATTCACTTGGCTTTGCCGAACAGTATGGATTCAGAAACTCAATTGCAACACCATTTAATCCTTACCTGTTTAATGAGAACCGTGGCTCAACAGTGCTCGAAATACCATTGTTTTTTATGGATGGAACACTGGTACATTATTTAAAGGGAGACAGAAATGAATTAATGCAAACGATAATAAATGAAATTAAAGAATTAAAACAAAATTTAAACTGCCACTTTTCTGTGATCTTTCACAACACCTCTTTTACTCATCTGAAATATGCAGGATTAAAAGAGATGTACGATCAGATCGTTTCAGAATACTTAACATAATACCAACAATAAAAGGCAGAAGAACATCCTGCCGTTTATATGGTTATAATACCAATAACATTTATACTAAATTTAAACCGGGATTAAAAAGCAAATCCAAATCCGATATTCAGAACAATGCCACCACCAGCCACGCCAGGAACATCGGCATCATCACTTTCCTTTTTACCATCAGAATACTCAACATCAACTTTCATCTTATCATCACCCTGTGCTAATCCGTAGCCAAGTTCAGGTCTGAAATAAAATAATCCACCCCATTTCCATCCAAGTTTGAACTGAACAAAATTAATACCATATTTGCCGGATACTTCACCGTCAAAGCTCAATCCATCACTCGATGTAGCACCTGTAGCGGTTGCTTTAAGGCCCATACGACCAAAACCAGCGGCAAGATAAGGCCCCTTACCAGGATTCTTGCCAAAATAAAAATGCGGCTCTAATCCCCAATAGCTTAATGCAAATTTACCGGAAACTGATGCTCCCGAAGGGTCCGAATAATTAAAACCAAGCGGGATATAGGTCAGGTCAAGCCCAACACCCAAGCGGCCATTAACTAATGGTGTAACATATTCACCATTTAAACCTGCAAGGTTTGGCATTCCCAGTTTTACACCTATCCGCACAGGTTTATTCTGAGCAAAGACAGCAACTGTGGCCATCAGCATACCGATAATAAGAAATTGTTTTTTCATAGCATTTAGTATTTAAGGTTAATTAATAATATTTCTCAAATATAATTTTTTAAGAAGAAATTGCATAACAAACGGGGTAATCTTTTATATCAGCCGGAGCGATTGTTTGATGCTATCAATCCGGTGATCGAGCAAGCGGTTTGTTTCTTCTAAATCAGCAGCACTTTCTACTCTTTCGCTGACGGCAAAATAAAATTTAATCTTCGGTTCTGTTCCCGAGGGACGCACAGTAATGATTGATCCGTCTTTTAAAATAAACTGTAAAACATTTGAAGCAGGAAGATGAATCTCATAACGCAAATTACTGATCATATCAATCGTCTGACGCTTTTCAAAATCATGAATCAGCATCACCTCCGATTGATTAATCCTTTCGGGCGGCGCATTCCGGTAGTTTTCCATCATCTGTTGAATCTCTTGCTGCCCCTGAACGCCTTTCTTACCGATATTTACAATTCCCTCTTTAAACATTCCATATTGCAGATAGATATCCATCAACAACTGGTAAACGGTTTTTCCAATGCTTCGTGCCCAACTTGCTGCTTCAGCGATAAGCGCACAGGCGCTGACAGCATCTTTATCGCGCACAAAATCACCTACCAGATAGCCATAACTCTCTTCACCTCCCCCGACAAAATTCAGCGTGCCTTCATTCTCACGAATAATCTCAGCAATATATTTGAATCCGGTGAGGACATTAAAACAGCGAACACCAAAGCTCTTGCCAATTTCTTCAATGAGTCGGGTAGTAACGATTGTTTTGACAATAAAATCATTTGGCTTATTCATTTTCAATTCATCACGGCGTTTCAATAAGTAATAGATCAGTAATGCGCCGGTCTGATTTCCGTTCATCAGAATAAATTCCTTTTTATCATTTTTAATGGCAATACCTACGCGGTCGCTGTCCGGATCGGTGGCCAGTAATATGTCTGCATCAATCTTCCGCGCAGTTTCCAAGCCCAAGGCCAGGGCGCTGGCTTCTTCGGGGTTGGGAGAATGTACAGTAGGGAAATTACCATCGGGTATATCCTGCTGCGCAACAATGGTAACATTAGTAAATCCATAGCGTAAGAGCGCTTCAGGGACTAACGTAATTCCTGTGCCATGAATAGATGTATAGACAATCTTCAGGTCGTGAAATTTTTTATTAATATCCGGAGAAAGAGATAAACCGGTAATTTTTCGAAGATATACTTCATCAACATCACTTCCGGCAAGGGTTATGAGCTCGCCCGGCCCGTTAAATTTCACATCGCTCACAGCGGTTATCTTTTTCACCTCGGCAATGATATTTTTATCATGCGGCGGCACCACCTGTGCGCCATCGTCCCAATAGGCCTTGTATCCATTGTATTCTTTCGGATTATGGGAGGCCGTGATCACAACTCCGCTCTGACAATTAAAATAACGAACAGCAAATGACAGCCATGGCGTAGGCCTTAATGCCTGAGAAAGATAAACCCTTATGCCATTGGCAGCAAAAACACCGGCAGCAGTTTCGGCAAACAACTTACTGTTGTTTCGCGAGTCATACGTTATTGCCACGCTGATCTGCTTCAGATGACTGAACTGTTTTAACAGGTAATTACACAGTCCCTGCGTAGCCATACCAACAGTATAAATATTCATCCGGTTTGTGCCGGGCCCCATGATGCCGCGAAGGCCGCCGGTACCAAATTCGAGCATCGTATAAAATGAATCAACCAACTGTTGTTCATCGTGATCGAGCATGTGTTTAACCTGTTTCTGTGTTTCCGGATCAAAAGGTGCTGCAAGCCATTGCCGGGCTGTCGTCCGGGCTTTCTCAACCAATTCGTTTGTCATATTTTATTTATCTTTATTTTGAATTTCATTAATACAACATCGCAAACTATCTTTCCAGTAAGGGATCTGAATGCCGAATGTTTTTTTTATCTTCTCTTTAGCCAGTACACTGTAAGCAGGACGACGCGCAGCAAGCGGATATCCTGAAGTTAAAATAGGCCTGACCTTACAAGACATCCCGGATAATGCAATAATCTCCCTGGCAAAATCGAACCAGCTGCATACCCCTTCATTGGAATAATTAAAAATTCCACTTACAAATTCAAACCGCTGATGAATCACACCTGACAAAATAAACAATAACACATGGCCAAGGTCATAGCCGTAAGTCGGCACGCCTGTCTGGTCATACACCACGTCAAGCGCTTCTTTTTCTGCCGCATGCCGCAGAATCGTTTTAACAAAATTATTTCCAAACGAAGAATAGAGCCATGAAGTACGGATAATCATACACCGGGGTGATGATAACAATTCATATTCGCCTTTCAGTTTCGACATACCGTATACGCTGAGTGGGGCTGGTTTATCATCTTCGGTATACGGTGTATTTTTCGATCCGTCAAAAATATAATCAGTGGAAAGATGAACAATCCGGATATTGAACTGGTCAGAAACATTCCGCAGATTTTTCACAGCGCCGTGGTTTAGCCGGTTAGCTTGTTGCTCGTCGCATTCGGCCTTATCAACTGCAGTATATGCCGCGCAATTAATAATAAAAGACAAAGCATGATCTGAGCAAAACTGTTGTAACGCCAGAGAATCAGTAATATCAAGTGTGTCAATATCATGAAACAACAATGGCAGGGGAAATTCCTTTGCGATACGCTGCAGTTCACTTCCCAACTGCCCATTTGCTCCTGTTACCAATATGCTCATGTGTTCCGATTAAAAATTCATTTCGGCCTGGTTGAAAGGTTTAAAATTCCGGTCCCGGTCCGAAACAATTTCCTTACCTGCCGGTATTCTCCAGTCAATATTCAGTGCCGGATCATTAAAAACAATGCCCCGTTCAGCCTGCGGGGTATAATATTCGTCACATTTATACATTACTACCGCCGTTTCGGTGAGAACCGAAAATCCGTGAGCAAAACCGCGGGGAACCAATAATTGTTTTTTATTTTCGGCCGAGAGTTCCACGCCGAGTGTTTTTCCGAAGGTAGCCGACTTCGTTCGCAGGTCAACAGCAACATCAAGTATAGCGCCCTGCAACACTCTCACCAGCTTTGTCTGGGCATGAGGCGATAGCTGGTAATGGAGGCCGCGAATCACACCATACGATGATTTGCTCTGGTTATCCTGCACAAACCGCAAGTGAATACCGGCATCGCTTAATTTTTTCTCGTTAAACGATTCAAAAAAATATCCCCGGCTGTCTTCAAATACTATCGGTTCAATGACTACAAGTCCTGAAATTGATGTCGGGATAATTTTCATGATTCAGTTAAAAAATTCTTTTCCTCAGCAATTTTCAACAGATAGCGGCCATACTCATTTTTCTCGAGTGTACGTGCAAGTTTCAACAATTGGTCTTTATTAATATAACCTAGTTTATAAGCAATTTCTTCAATGCAAGAGATGATCAGTCCCTGTCGTTTCTGTATGGTCATAATAAAATTCGATGCCTCGAGCAAGCTCTCATGGGTACCGGTGTCGAGCCACGCTATTCCACGTCCGAGAAGCTGTACGTTCAGCCGCTGTTCGTTCAGATAGAGCCGGTTGAGATCAGTTATCTCCAATTCGTTACGCACAGATGGCTTGAGTGTTTTTGCTTTAGCAATAACATCATTGGGATAATAATACAAACCGGTAACGGCAAAATTTGATTTCGGATGGGCTGGTTTTTCTTCAATACTCAGCACATGGCCTTTATCGTCGAACTCAACAACACCATACCGTTGCGGATCATTTACATAATAACCAAATACAACAGCGTTCTGATCCACTGCTGCTGTCTGCCTGAGCAGTTTACCAAACCCGTGTCCGTAAAAAATATTATCGCCAAGCACAAGGCAAACGCTATCGTTTCCGATAAACGATTCACCAATAAGAAAGGCCTGTGCAAGCCCATCCGGCGAGGGCTGGATAGCATATTGAACAGACAAGCCAAACTGGCTTCCGTCTTCAAGAAGCTCCTTATAAACAACAATATCTTTGGGGGTTGAAATAATAAGAATATCGCGAATACCTGAAAGCATAAGAATAGATAAAGGATAATAGATCATCGGTTTGTCGTACACCGGAATAATCTGTTTTGAAATGCTCTTGGTCAATGGGTACAGTCGAGTGCCGGATCCGCCGGCCAGAATAATCCCTTTCATTCATTTTGGTTTAAGAGGTTTCTAAAATATCCGATGGTATGCTTCAACCCTGTGTCGAGCGTAATTGTGGGTTCCCAGTTATTCAGTTCTTTTCGGGCAAGCGTGATATCCGGTTTGCGTTTCACCGGATCGTCATCGGGTAAGGGTTTAAAAATAATCTTTGATGCCGAGCCAGTTAGTTTAATCACCTTTTCGGCCAGTTCGAGAATAGTAAATTCGGCGGGATTACCGAGATTAACCGGTCCAACAAAACTTTCGTTGGTGGCCATCATTCGGACCATTCCTTCCACCAGATCATCAATATACTGGAATGAGCGGGTTTGTGAGCCATCGCCATAAACAGTAATCGGGTCATTTTTTAGCGCCTGCACGATAAAATTTGAGACCACACGGCCATCATTAGGATGCATCCTGGGTCCATAAGTATTAAATATCCGAATAATTTTTATGGCAACATTATTTTGTTTATGGTAATTGACAAACAACGATTCGGCGCATCGTTTGCCCTCATCGTAACAGGAACGGCTGCCAATCGGATTCACATTTCCCCAATATTCTTCTACCTGCGGATGAATGGCCGGATCGCCATACACCTCACTGGTAGAGGCCTGAAGGATTTTTGCTTTCACCCGTTTAGCCAGCCCCAGCATATTGATGGCTCCCATTACTGACGTTTTGATGGTTTTAATTGCATTAAACTGATAGTGGATGGGCGAAGCAGGACAAGCGAGGTTATAAATTTCATCAACCTCGATAAAAAAAGGCATGGTGACATCGTGCCGTATGGCTTCGAAATACGGTTTTCCGAGAAGATGCACGATATTGGATTTTGCGCCGGTAAAATAGTTATCGAGACAAAAGACCTCGTGACCTTCATCAACCAAACGCTCGCAAAGGTGTGATCCGATAAATCCTGCGCCTCCGGTAACCAATACACGCTTTTTCACTTACTGCTTTTTTTGATGAATTACACGACCTATACCATAATAAACAAAACCGGCATTTTGCAGGTCCGATGGTTCATAAATATTACGGCCATCAATAACCACGTGTGTTCGCATCAGCCGGGAAGCTTTTTTAAAATCGGGCATACGAAATTCAGACCACTCGGTGATGAGAACCAATGCATCGGCATCTTTAAGGGCATCATACGCATTACGGGCATAATTAATTTTATGACCCAGACGCCGGCGACATTCATTCATGGCAACAGGGTCGTAAGCCGAAACAGTACATCCTGCCTTCAGCACCTGTTCAATAAATACCAGCGATGGCGCTTCACGCATATCATCGGTATTGGGCTTAAAAGATAAGCCCCATACAGCTATTTTTTTCCCTTTTAGAGCGCCTTTAAAATGATTGTGCAGTTTTTTAAAGAGTATTTTTTTCTGTTCATTATTTACCTCCTCTACTGCCTTTAATATTTGCAGTGGATAATGATGATTATGAGCCGTTTTCAGGATCGCCTTTACATCTTTTGGGAAACATGAGCCGCCATATCCTGCGCCGGCATAAATAAACTTACTGCCGATACGCGGATCGCTGGCAATCCCTTTACGCACCATGGTTATATCGGCTCCTACAATTTCACAAAGGTTCGATAAATCGTTCATAAAACTGATCTTGGTAGCCAGCATGGCATTAGCCGCATACTTGGTAAGCTCGGCCGAAGGAATATCCATAAATACGATAGGATGGCCATTCAGCAAAAATGCCTTATAAAGTTTTTGCATAATTTCTGCCGCGCGCTCAGAATCAATGCCAATCACTATCCTGTCCGGTCTCAGAAAATCTTCGATAGCATTACCTTCCTTTAAAAATTCAGGATTTGAAGCCACATCAAAAGGGATATTTTTTTTTCGTTTAACCAGTTCACTTTTTATGGCAGCCCTTACCTTTTGAGCTGTACCCACCGGAACTGTGCTTTTTGTTGCAACAACCAAATAGCGGTTCATATACTTTCCCACTTCACGGGCTACCCCGAGCACATGCTTGAGGTCGGCGCTGCCATCTTCGTCGGGCGGTGTGCCCACAGCAATAAACAACACTTCACAATCAGCCAGCGTATCTTTTAAACTGGTGGTAAAATATAAACGTTTTTTAGCCACATTCCGGTTAATCATATCTTCCAGTCCCGGCTCATAAATGGGCACTATGCCGTTATTCAATTTCCTGATCTTCTCTTTGTCAATATCCACACAAGTCACCGTAAGCCCTGTTTCGGCAAAACAGGTTCCGCTGACAAGTCCTACATAACCGGTTCCAACAATTGTTACTTTCACGTTTTAAAACTTTTATTTATAATCCTCATGGTTGTAATATTTATTGCAATTCTGCAAGTGACTACCCATGAAGATAACAAAAATAGCAATATTTTACAATTTGTAAGTGTACGCCCAATTTTTAACATCAGATGCCCGACCATCCAATCCTATAAAAATTAAGAAAAAAATAACATTCAATATCGCTATCATTCCGGAAAAAGCATATTTTTGTAATCATTACAATTTGTAATTATTTTAAAATTGTGAAAAAAGAACAGGTGAATCAGTTATTGACAAATGCAGGTATCCGGCCATCATACCAACGGACAATGATATTTGGCTATTTGTTAAAAACCAATTCACATCCTGCAGCAGAAGCAATCTTCAATGCCCTGAAAGGGCATATCTCAACACTTTCACTGACAACGGTTTACAATACATTAAACCTGTTAACAACAAAAGGGCTGATTAACCGTTTACCCATAAGCGGGCAACAAGCGCGCTTTGATGGTTTTATTAAACAACATGCGCACTTCAGTTGTTATAAATGCGGCAGGATTTATGATGTTACATTAGATACAGGTGCCTTACAATTTAAAGAGCAACACGGATTTAAAGTAACTGACTATCAGGCCGTTTTTAAAGGGATTTGTAAGTTATGCAAAAAATAACTACTATAGCTGATTGAAAAATGTTTTTATTATTATTAAAAGGAGGATAAACCATGATTGGAAAAAAAATGACAGATGAAATCAATAAACAAATCAATGCCGAGATCTATTCATCATACCTGTATTTGTCAATGTCTGCATATTTTATGTTACGGAATCTGGCGGGCTTTGCCAACTGGACTAAGATACAGGCGCAGGAAGAGCTGACGCATGCCATGAAATTCTACAACTATTTACTGGAGCGCGGGGCAAAGGTTGTTTTGACGACTATTGAAGGGCCCAAGACCGAATGGAAAGATGAAGTTGAAGTTTTCAGCGAGATTCTGAACCATGAGAAGAAAGTTACCGCGCTAATCCATAATCTGGTTAATGTGGCAACCGAAGAAAAAGATCACGCATCAAACAGTATGCTGCAGTGGTTTGTTAATGAGCAGGTAGAAGAAGAAGCCAATGCCGAAAAAATTCTGCAGGAATTAAAAATGATTGCGGGTAACGGATTCGGGATACTAATGATAGACCGCGAACTGGCCTCACGGGTATTTGTTGATTCCACACAGTCAGCGGCCAATACCAACTAGAAGATCTATACTTTATGGAATGTACAATTAAAACAAACCGGTTCGAGATATACAAATGTGATATCTGCGGAAACATCGTAGAAGTAATGTCGCCGGGAATGCAGGCGCTGGTGTGCTGCAAACAACCCATGAAAATCATAACCGAGAATACAGTTGATGCCGCAAAAGAGAAACATGTACCGGTTATTGAGAAAACTACCAACGGCTATAAGGTCATTGTTGGCAATATAGCTCACCCGATGGAAGCGAAACATTATATCCAATGGATAGAATTAATTGCGGATAATCAGGTGCTAACACAGTATTTACAACCGGGAGAGCCGCCAGAAGCGCTATTCCGCACAACTGCAACCCAGGTAACAGCAAGGGAGTATTGCAATATACATGGCCAATGGTCAGCGAAGAATTATTAATTAACCATCAACAATTTAAGAGCATGAGTATAAAAGGAACCGAAACCGAAAAAAACCTGTTAAAATCGTTTGCCGGAGAATCGCAGGCGCGTAACCGATACAATATGTTTGCCAAGATAGCACGGAAAGAGGGCTACGAACAAATAGCTGCATATTTTGAAGAGACGGCCTCGAATGAACAATCGCATGCCAAACAATTTTTCCGTTACCTTGAAGGCGGAAACGTTGAAGTCACAGCCACCTATCCGGCGGGTAAAGAAGCCACGACAGCCGAAAACCTGAAAGCATCAGCCATGGGCGAAAACGAAGAATATACGGTACTCTACCCGATGTTTGCCGATATTGCCGAAAAGGAAGGTTTTAAAGATATTGCCACAACCTTCCGGCTGGTAGCTAAAGTTGAGGCCCATCACGAACAGCGGTTTTTGCAATTACTGGCGAATCTTGAAAAAGGCACACAATTTAAGAAAGACAAACCGGTAGAATGGAAGTGTTGGATTTGCGGACACATACACACCGGAGACAAAGCGCCGGAAAAATGCCCGTTATGCAAACACCCCAAAGCATACTTTGCCGTAAAAGAAACAAACTATTAGAATAAATGTTAAACAACTAAACACAAAAAAGATGAAGAAATACATGTGTCTTGCCTGCTCGTATGTGTACGACCCAGAAAAAGGAGATCCGGATAACAATATTGCACCCGGCACTGCATTTGAAAATTTACCCGATGATTGGATTTGTCCGGAATGCGGCGTTGGTAAAGATGAATTTGAACCAGTGAATTAAATCCGGTCATACCGTTAAAAACTGCCGTATTGATTTCATTACGGCAGTTTTTTCTGATTCTATTCAATCCGTAAATAAATTAAGGACTCTAAACAGAAATCAATCATGAAAGCCATAAAAATTGCAGAGGATATTTATTGGGTAGGCGCCATAGATTGGGATATCCGTAATTTTCACGGATATCTTACCCAGCGGGGAACAACCTATAATGCCTATCTGATATTAGGAGAAACGCCAACGCTTATTGATACGGTTAAAACAACAGTTAAGGAACAAATGCTGGCAAGGATTTCATCGCTTATCAATCCATCAGACATCAAAGCCGTAGTATCGAACCATGTTGAGATGGACCATTCCGGGTCGCTGCCCGATATCATGCAATTAGCGCCCAATGCTGTAATTTATACATCACCCAACGGCGATAAAGGATTGCGTGCCCATTACAAAAAAGAATGGAATTTTAAAATTGTAAAAACCGGCGATACCATACCCATCGGACAGCAAACTTTACAGGTGGTTAATACACCGATGGTTCACTGGCCCGACAATATGGTATGTTACATGGCTAGTGAAAAAATTCTCTTTTCGAACGATTCGTTCGGACAGCATTACAGTTCATCCGAACGGTTTGATGACGAATGCCCGCTCGACATTATCCTGTCTGAAGCAAAAAAATACTATGCCAATATTGTTATGCCGTATGGCCGGCAGGTCGAAAAAGAATACAATGACCTGAAAGGCTTTGATATCGCAATGATTGCACCCAGTCATGGTGTTATCTGGCGAAGTCATATTAATACTATTATTAAAAACTACCTGAACTGGGTAGGCAATGTTACCAGCCACAAAGCAGTAATCGTATTCGATACCATGTGGAAATCAACAGCAATGCTGGCCGAAAAGGTCATTGCGCCTGCTTTTGAGCATGCAGGATATAACCATATATTGTGCAATCTGCAGCATGATCATATCTCTGATGTCATCACGCATTGTCTTGATGCCGAATACATTTGTGTAGGATCTCCAACCCTGAACAATAACCTCATGCCTTCGGTGGCCTCATTTCTAACCTATCTCAAAGGGTTATCCCCCGGCGGACGAAAATCCATTGCCTTTGGCTCATACGGATGGGGCGGCCAAAGTATCGGCCAAATAGAACAATATCTCAAAGAATGTGAATTCACAATCATTGATTCGCTAAAAGTAAAATACATCCCTTCAGAAAAAGAGATAATACAAATGCAAGATGAGCTGTTAAAAAAACTGTAATCTGGGATAGCTATTAATTTTTTTTTATATATAAAACACTAATAAACAGTATAATACATAAAATACTTGTACTATATTTCTTTTATTAACATAAAAATCTTATTTTTGCCCGCTATTTATCTTTTAACAGCTAATAGAGAGTACTTTCGAAAAGGAGGATTTTTAAACAATGATTGAAAACCAAGAAGAAAAAGTAATTCATGCAAATGGCGAAAATGTCCATGCAACAGACAATGACACTGAAAATTTATTAGAATCACCATCCAAAGGGCTTAATTCATCAATCCCGCCCGAAGAATTTGATTGGGATAATTACAGTAATAAAGACGACCACTACAGTAGCGAAGACCGGAGTATGTACGAAGGTATGTACGACCAGACATTATCTACACTGGGCAATGCACAAGTGCTTGATGGCACAGTAATTTCCATGAACAAGCGCGAAGTGGTAATAAACATCGGCTCTAAATCCGAAGGTGTTGTCAGTATTAATGAATTCCGCTACAATCCCGAGTTAAAGATCGGAGACAAAGTAGAGGTTTATGTTGAAAACCAGGAAGATAAAAAAGGGCAATTAATTCTCTCACATAAAAAAGCACGCACCTTGCGTGCATGGGAACGCATCAACGGATCGTACGAAAAACAGGAAATTGTTAAAGGTTTTGTTAAATGCCGCACCAAAGGTGGTATGATTGTTGATGTTTATGGTATTGAAACCTTCCTGCCCGGTTCACAGATTGATGTAAAACCCATCCGCGACTATGATATATTTGTTGGTAAAGTGATGGATTTTAAAGTCGTTAAAATCAATCATGAATTTAAAAATGTTGTTGTTTCACACAAGATCCTTATTGAAGCAGAACTTGAACAACAGAAAAAAGATATCATTGCCAAACTTGAGAAAGGACAAGTGCTTGAAGGTATGGTTAAAAATATCACCTCGTATGGTGTATTTATTGACCTGGGAGGCGTTGACGGACTGATTCATATCACTGATTTATCATGGGGACGCATCAATCATCCGGAAGAAATTGTTCAGCTTGATCAAAAAATAAATGTTGTAATCCTTGATTTTGATGAAGGCAAAACACGCATTGCATTAGGGCTTAAACAACTCACGCCGCATCCATGGGATTCACTTGATGCTGACCTGAAAGTAGGCGATGTAGTAAGCGGCCGTGTAGTAGTAATTGCTGATTACGGGGCATTTATTGAAATCAAACCGGGAGTTGAAGGACTCATCCATGTCTCGGAGATGTCATGGTCACAGCATCTGCGCAGCGCAAGTGATTTTGTAAAAATCGGCGATACGGTTGAAGCAAAAATACTGACCCTCGACCGCGAAGAACGGAAAATGTCGTTAGGTATTAAACAACTCAAGCCGGATCCATGGGAAAATATCGAGGAGAAATATCCTGTGAATAGCAAGCAAACAGCGAAAGTACGTAACTTTACCGGCTTCGGTATTTTTGTAGAGCTCGAAGAGGGAGTTGACGGACTAATCCATATTTCTGATCTCTCATGGACGAAAAAAATCAATCATCCTGCCGAGTTTACCTCTGTGGGAGCAAGCATTGAGGTTGTAGTGCTGGAAGTAAATAAAGAGAACCGGCGTTTAAGTTTAGGACACAAACAACTCGAAGAAAATCCATGGGACGTATTTGAGACGATATTTACCGAGAACTCGGTACATGAAGGCACCATCATTGAATTTCTGGACAAAGGGGCTAAGGTTGCCCTGCCATACGGTGTTGAAGGATTTGCAGCCACCAAACATCTGGTAAAGGAAAACGGCACAACAGCCAAACAGGATGAAAAACTGGACTTCAAGGTAATGGAGTTTTCCAAAGATTCAAAACGAATTATTCTGTCGCACACCCGTGTTCATACCGCTGAAAAGAAAGAAAAAACAGATGAAAAGCAAAGCGAAGAGCTTAGTGTACGCAAGGCCACACGGCGCCTGAAAGACAGTATGGAAAAAACAACTCTGGGCGATATCAGCGAGTTGGCTGCCATGAAAGAAGAAATGACCGCCAAGGCCAAGAAACAGGCCAAAGCCAAAGAAAATGGTGTGCCGGAAGAAGAGGATGAACCAACATCCACAAAAAGTAAGACAAAAAAAAGTAAATAACCTGAATTGAGTTATGGACTTTAAAATTGACAAAAAAGACAAATATACCATCATTCAGGTTTTGGATGAGAAACTTGATACTCACATTGCTCCTACGCTTAAGTCGGAACTGGTGCTTATAGCCGGCAATGGCGAAAAAAATATCATCCTTGATTTGAGTAATGTGAAATACTGTGATTCATCGGGACTCAGCGCGATACTTGTAGCCAACCGATTGTGTAAAAATGCCAATGGTAAATTTCTGCTTACAGGACTAAACGATGCTGTTGAGCGGCTGATTACTATTTCGCAACTCGACACAGTACTGAATATCACCAACACGGTATCTGACGCGGCAGCAATAATCACCGATTCGTTGTAACATGCCGTTTCGGGTTACTATACTGGGCAGCAGTTCAGCGCTGCCTACTGCTAACCGGTTTCCGTCCGCTCATCTGCTAACCATTGATGAGCGTTTTTTTTTAATTGACTGCGGAGAAGGCACTCAGATACAGCTCCGGCGACTGAATACCAAAATGGGACGGATTAATCACATTTTTATTTCCCATCTGCATGGCGACCATGTGTTTGGATTACCCGGCCTGATCTCGACCTTTACACTCCTTAACCGTACCAGCGACCTGCACATTTTTGCCTTCGCCGAATTACAAGAAATGCTCGAGCGTCAATTTCTATATCTCCGGAAAGAAATGTCGTTTCGCATCATTTATCATCCTCTGTCCAATGATGCGCCACATGTCATTCACGAAGACACAAAGCTTACCGTTACCAGCATACCCCTAAAACACAGTATTCCCTGCTGCGGTTTCCTGTTTGCAGAAAAAGAACGCCTGCGAAATATCATCAAAACTAAAATTGAAGAATATAATATCCCGCGGAAAGAAATACTCAATATCAAAAAAGGCGCTGATTTTATTACAGATGATGGCCGTACCATACCCAACACCGAACTGACCGTACAGACGCATATACCGCTACGCTACGGCTTTTGCTCCGATACCGGCTTTAACCCATCAATCGTACCTCTTATCCGCAACGCGCACCTGCTTTACCACGAAGCAACTTTTCTGAATAAAGATGCAAAAACAGCCAAACAAACATTGCATTCCACAGCCGAACAAGCAGCAAAGATTGCGCAAATGGCATCGGTAAAGCAATTAGTTATCGGACATTTTTCGTCGCGCTATAAATCCGATTTGCAATTTCTGGAAGAAGCCAAAGCCGTATTTCCTGCAACTATTCTGGCGCAGGACGGATTAACAATAAGTATTACCAGCTGAAATACCTATGAGGATTTACGTAATACAGCTCATTGATATTTTATTGACTTCACTATAAATTTGATATCAAACCATAAACCGTTAAAACTATGAAAAAAGGGATCTATCTATTTTTAATGGCGCTATTAATCGTTGCATCAACAGCAACCTGTAAAAAGGATAAAGAGGAAGCGGACAAGCCGGCACCGGAAATTCCGCCTGAATCCACCTTTGTCATGGATTTTTCAAAATTCAACAGCACCAGCGACACGTCTCATACCAAAGCGCTGGCCGATTCAACTTATAGAGCATGGCTCACATCTTTTTTAAATGTTGTATTCTGGAACACTGTTTTGACAGTACATGCTATTATACCGGTAGCTGCATTCCGTGAGGCCTTTAATCACTCTGCTAAATATGACGGTAAAGACAAATGGATATGGGAATACACGGTTACAGCCAATAACGGCACCTATACCGCCTCACTTGAAGCCATCTTAAGCGGGAACAATATTAGCTGGTTTATGTATCTGACCAAGTCGGGGGAATATGAACGGTTTTTATGGTATACCGGGCTCTCATCCCTTGATGGTAAAACAGGGAACTGGTTGTTGTATTATTCACCGGCCAAACCCGAACCCTATATTCAGATTGTATGGAGCCGCGACCCCTCAAGCAGTACAGGCCAGATCAAGTACACCAATGTACTCGGCAACGATCCGGGCTATGGCGGATACATTCAGTACGGACTAACCACCTCGAGCCCCTATAATGCCAATTATACCATCTTTTACAAAGAACAAAACAAAACCACCAAGATCGAATGGAATACGTCATCGCGCAAAGGACGGATCAGTGATTCAAAATCATTTAACGATGGCGGCGCCTGGCATTGCTGGAATGAACTGCTTCAGGATATGATCTGCAATTAGAATCGTTTTAAAAAATTAAAAAACGGCAAAATACTCTTTTGCCGTTTTTTTTTGATTCCACAAACCGCTATTATCTGCGAATTTTTATCTTTACCATCAGAAAATTCCACTGTATAAATACCGTCCGAATGACTGAACGAATACTCATCCTTGATTTTGGTTCACAATACACACAGCTGATTGCGCGCCGTATACGCGAACTGAATGTCTATTGCGAGATCCATCCGTACAATCACATCCCGGTGATTGATTCATCGGTTAAAGGGATTATCCTTTCGGGCAGCCCTGCTTCGGTGCGCGACAGTAATGCTCCGGTGGTTGATCTGTCACAACTACGAAAAAAACGTCCTCTGCTGGGAATCTGTTATGGCGCACAGCTTATGGTACATCTAAACGGAGGAACTGTAGAACCATCGGCGCACCGTGAATACGGACGAGCGCATTTGGAAAAAAATGCGACAAAAAATGTACTGCTGCAAAATATTTCTCCATCAACCCAGGTTTGGATGTCGCATGGCGATACCATCACCGCATTACCTGCCGGATTCACGATAATTGGCAGCACCCAAACAATACAAGCAGGAGCGTATAAAATTGACCATGAAGAATCCTATGGTATACAGTTTCACCCTGAAGTTCATCACACTACCGAAGGCAAAAATATCCTGCAGAATTTTGTTTGCGATATCTGCGGATGCACACAATCATGGACTCCCGGGTCGTTTGTCGAAACAACAGTAAAAGAATTAAAACAACTGCTGGGCAACGACAAGGTCATCCTCGGGTTATCCGGCGGCGTTGACTCATCGGTTGCTGCAATACTGCTGCACCGGGCGATAGGCAGCAACCTTACCTGCATCTTTGTAGATAACGGATTGCTGCGTAAGAATGAATTTGGCAAAGTGTTGCATTCATATCAAAATATGGGACTGAACGTAATTGGCGTAGATGCATCCGCCACATTTCTAAATGATCTGAAAGGAATTATTGATCCGGAGAAAAAACGTAAAATCATTGGGCGCGATTTTATCGAAGTATTCGAAAAAGAAGCAACAAAGGTAAAAGATGTCCGCTGGTTGGCGCAGGGGACCATTTATCCCGATGTAATCGAATCGGTATCCGTTAACGGTCCGTCGGCAACCATTAAGTCGCATCATAATGTTGGCGGCCTGCCCGAAAGGATGAATCTGAAAATTGTTGAACCTTTAAAACTGCTATTTAAAGACGAGGTACGGCGCGTAGGCGCAGCCATGAACATGAGCCCAGACATCCTGAACCGCCACCCCTTCCCCGGCCCCGGACTGGCCATCCGCATCATAGGAGATATTACACCCGAAAAGATAAGGATACTGCAAGATGTTGACGACATTTTTATTGAAGGACTTAAAGAAAATAATTTATATGATACAGTATGGCAGGCATTAGCCGTATTGCTGCCTGTGCAATCGGTTGGGGTGATGGGTGACGAACGGACCTACGAAAATGTAGTTGCCCTGCGCGCTGTAAATTCCACCGATGGAATGACAGCCGACTGGTCGCATCTGCCCCACGACTTTTTAAGCAAGGTGTCGAATACTATTATCAATAATGTAAAAGGCGTAAACAGGGTCGTATACGACATTAGTTCGAAACCACCGGCAACGATTGAATGGGAATAATTATTATCTTCGCAAACCATATCTGTAAGCCCGGATGGCGGAACAGGTAGACGCGCTGGTCTCAAAAACCAGTGGGCGCAAGTCCTTGCCGGTTCGATTCCGGCTCCGGGTACTTCTTTGAAGAATAGTAAGGATTAAAAAAAATCATACATTTGAAATATATACTATTCGGAATAATTACAAACGGATGAAAAAAATACTTTGCTCAATCGCTGCAATACTGAGTTGCGTATTTCTGCATGCCCAGATCACAATTAATGTAACCAATATCAACGGTTACCTGAATTACGGGCCCGGACAGATTTTTCCGGACACAACTGATTTTAAATTCGATAACCGCCTGAATAATTATGATACCATACTGCTTCACCGGGGATTGCATTTCCGGAACCGCCTTTTCAATACGATGAACCATTCTATTACCGATGTAAATATATCCGATAATAATTCGAATGACAGTCCTGTTATTGGCATACATGGTAACGGAACAGTACTGCGGTTTAACGGTATATTTGATTGTGACGGCGGCAATACCAAACCATCAATGGTTATACAGGATACAGGCAAATTGATTATCGGCAGCAACGCCACGATTGATGTCATCAATACGGCCTACTTTGCCCGCCAGATATGGACATGGGGCGATGGCACGGGCACAGTTGAATTTGAAGAAGGATTTATAGCAGACCTGACTTCATTTGCTACAATTCCAAAAGGACTTGGGTCGTGCCGCTTCAGCAACTGTACGGTAATTACCAACCATAGCCAAAATATACCACTTGGCTACAGACCTTACCAACCCACATCATCATACGATGTTAATGCACACTGGGTATTTGAGAACGAGGCCGGATCGGTATGGGAAGTCAATACTAATAATCAGAATTACATCGGTGGATTATGGATTGATGCGAACATGACTGTTGAAACAAATAAAACATTAACCCTCTCGGGAGTACGAGCCGAAACTAACTATATCGAAGGCGGTTACTATATTAACTGGGGCGGAATAATGATCCGCCGGATTAACGGCCTGCCCAACCAGCTAACCAAAACCGGAGCCGATACGCTGATAATCACCGGAGATTGCGGCTTTGATACCGGCTCGGTAATTTGCGTAAACGAAGGAATGCTTGCATTTGATGTTGATCCATTTACTGATTCAACGAATAAAGGATATCGCATCGACTATAAAAATATTAATGTAAGCAGCCCTAACCTGATTTTATGTTCCGGGTCAGGCGGAACCATTCTTTTTCGCACACCTCTGGCACGCATAGACAGTTTACGGCTGGTTACCGGATCGGTTTTACAAACCGGCATACAACAAAAAATTACTGCGCGTTCGGCGTCTCTCGGCGGAACCCTGTCAGTTGAAGTTCCCGCATCCCAAACACTGCAACAAGGCGATACTTTTGATTTGTTTGATATAACATCTGTTTATGGAATATTTGACTCAATTAATATCGCCAACAGGGGAAACAGTATTGTTTGGAATACTGCTCACCTGTATTCGCAAGGAAAAATATTTATTGAATCGGTAAACAGAAGATCAGATGCAAACGGCACCGGAGTAATAAATATTTCAATATCTCCAAATCCGTTCACGAATTATTTTACTATACAAATTCCCCGGAAAAACCGGAATGATGATTACCGATTATCGCTTCACGCCCTGTCCGGCCAAGAGATATTAACCCTTCCGCTAAATCAATCAGAAACTATAATCCAGGCCGCAATGTTTAAACCCGGGCCATATCTGTTAATAATAAAAAATCAAAATAAAATTAATTATCATTCAATCATTGTAAAAAAATAAATCAATCATGAAAAATAAATTTTTTACCACAGTCATAATAACTATATTCACAATCACCCTAAATGCGCAGATGAACATTGTGATACACGACACCTTTACCGACACTCTTAAATTTCACGATCTTTCAAAACTTTTAATATGGGGTACAAACAGCAGCATCACATCGGCTTTTCGTCTGGTGGTGAAAACAGATGGCAGTTCCACTTCATACAATGCAATAACAACTACTGATTCGGCAGCTCTATATTTGAATTACAGTAATCCTTCAGGACTTAGAACCGGTACCTGCATTGATTACGAATTTCCCTATTCTTTGAGCCGGACAAATGATACAATAAAGATAGAATTTGACTGCCTTTGGGATCAACTCACTACAGGGGGGAATACACACCGCATCGTTCCGGCATTAATGTACGAATATCCTGCCGGCGGGCCACGCTATGGTGACTTTGACAGTGTGGGAATATCTGCAGCATTTGGCAGGCCGGCATACAACTGGAGAGTATTGGGCCGGACACCACAGGGAACAAACAACTATGGCAGTTTATTCTACGGAGGCGGAAAAACAATTTTGGGCGAGTTTGAAAAATTTAACAATACCTACTGGCTGCCCGGCTTTATTTCGGGCCCTGGCGGCATCTCACCCGAGAATGCCCTGCCTAACTACCCATTAAGCAGTGTTATGAAATATACTACCAAAACTCTTGCATCAACAAGCTCATGGAAACACTATTCGGTAATCATCACAAAAACACGTATTACCTGGTACTTCAGAAATTCGAATGATAATGAGTCAATGAACGAAACCATTACCTTTATCGAAACACCCGAAATGCAATCTGACACTATGGCCATGATCGCACAACTAAACAGCGCTCATGGAACATCAGCAACAAGTTTGCCTGTCTATTACAATTACTTTAATAATTTTAAAGCTTTCCGTTTATTTATGAATGGACCTAAAACTTATTTTGCCAATGTTAAAGTATCTACTACACAAGAACCTGTGGGCTCAAAAGAAAAAGATATGGATGTTTTTAACATCTATCCAAATCCTGCAAAAGACATCCTTTGGATCAATCTGAAAAGAACTGCTTTACCGGTGCAATTATCTATTACGGATATGACCGGTGCGTTGATAATGAAAGAAAACTTGTATACAACGCGGTCAAAAATTTCATTGCATCAAATACCAGCGGGTATATATCTGGTAAGCATATCAGATAAAACCATTAAACTTTCAGTCAACCACTAATACCGGTTATACAATTCCAAATGATATAATATATCATTTCTATTTGTTACTAAAGAATTCGTTGGGTTTAACCCATATTTTTCAGTTGAGTTGACTCAAGTGAAAAAACCGTTTGAGTTGTTTGCAGTTTTTAAACTGCAAAATCCCGGTTTAATGATTCTTTTCCGGGTCTGCAAGCTCATACATAATTAGCCCTTCGCCAAACCTGGGACAAATCAATCCGACAGAAAACAAATCAGTCAAAATTTTTTCTGTTTCAGGAATAGAGAGCATAGCTGCCCTGCTGATTCCCGGAACGGTCTGTGCTTTTTCCTGTTTCAGATAATCCATCACTTTTTGCTCAACAACGGAGTAGCTGATGTGAGTACCCTGCTTTTTACGCCGGCGTTTACGAGCATTGATGATGATCTTATCCGCCACAAAATTCTGATCATTCACACGAATATAAACAACCCACTCATTGCCGTTTCCGGGTGTCTTAAACCAGGTGGCATGATTTTTACGGACTTCCACAACCAACACCACTCTGCCCTCTTCGGTGAATGGATGGATTGCATAATCAACCATGGGACGGCAATACATACCAGCTGCTGCCTGAAGCATATAATACTCCTCTTCGCTTCGCACGCCGGCAATCACTCCGTTATCTTTCACTCCTATGAGAATGCGACCGCCATCAGTGTTTGAAAAAGCAGTTAATGTCCGCGCGATACGTTTCGCATCGGTAATTTCAAACTTAAACTCTAATTGCTGATGCTCTCCCTGTGCGATCAGATTACGTAAAAAATAATTCACACTTGCCCAGGTTTGAGTATTGGTGGAGGCTAGGGGAGTTGAACCCCTGACCTCTTGCATGCCATGCAAGCGCTCTAGCCAACTGAGCTAAGCCCCCATTTAAATTCGTGAGCGAAGATAATAAAAACAGGCGAAAAATAAAAACATTGATTCAAGGCACAGGGTCATATCCGTGGCCACCCCAGGGATGACAGGATAATAACCGTTTAATGGATAAAAATAATCCTTTGATTAATCCATGTTTCTGTAATGCTTCTACAGCATATTGCGAACAAGTAGGCACATATCTGCACGAAGGAGGAAGCCATGGCGATACAATTTTTTTATACACTCTGATGAGAACAATCAATACAATAGTTATCCCTTTCATTGGCGCGTTAACCGTTCGATCAATTCAATCATCGTTTTTTCAATTTGCGTATATGGCGTTTTCTCATTTCCTGTAAACTGGATCATCATATACAAATATTTTCTTTGATTACTGTAGAATCCGGCCAGCGCAGCGTTGTTTCGCCTGAAGGCCTCCCGCATACGCCGGCGAATCAGATTCCGGTCAACAGCTTTCCTGAATTTCTTTTTACTAACAGACATAGATGCAAAAACCGTTGCTTTGTGCTGCTGATCCATAAAAGGAACTGTTGTAAAAACAACCCGTAAAGGAGGAACATTAAGGGACCGACCACCAATAAATAATTGTTCAATGGCTTTACGCCCGCGAAGGCGGCTGCAGGCAGCAATAGCGCTCATGGCTAATTCCTGCCGTTGCTTTTATTTAACTTCTGAATATACTGCTCAATGGCCATCGCCATAGAAGGTGCTTCGGGTGTTGGGGCTTTGATGTCAAGCTTCAGCCCTGCATCTTTAACTGCCTTAGCAGTATTCGGGCCAAAAGATGCTATACGGATACCATTTTGTTTAAACCGTGGGAAATTATCAAAAAGGGCTTTAACTCCACTCGGGCTAAAAAAAACAAACATATCAAAATCGCTGGTCAGATCTGTTAAATTTGAAGTAACATTATGATATAGTATGGCCCTGGTATAATTAATTTTATTCTTTTCTAATAATTTATAGTTATCCTTTTTACTCGAATCCGATGATGGCAATAAGAAACATTCGCCTGAATGTTTCTTGAGAATATCAATCATATCCGCAAAATCATTCTTTCCAAAAAATATTTTCCGTTTGCGATAAATAATATATTTCTGAAGATATAACGCAATAGATTCCGTAACACAGAAATATTTCATGGTTTCGGGCACACAAATTCTGATCTCTTCACAGATACGGAAAAAATGATCAACAGCCGTTTTACTTGTGAAAATCACTGCAGTATGCTTAAGGATATCAATACGCGTGGCTCTGAACTCTTTACCCGAAACGCCCGAAACCTCGGTGAATGGCCGGAACTCAACGCAAACGTTATTACGCAATGCCAAATCAATATACGGCGACTTCTCGTTATCGGGTTTTGGCTGCGATATAAGTATTTTTTTTATCTTCAAGGTATTGTATTATTATAAGCCAATTAACTAATAATCAACTTTATAAATATATCCTCGCCACTTTAATAATAATCAGTACGGGTAATATTTCGAATATGCAAAGGTACAAAAATGTATAAAACAGAGGTAATCTTTTCTCGACAAATATTACAAAACCCATATAAATTCGTACAATAATAAAAAAAATGATGCCCACCAAACCTGTATAAATAACTGTTTTGCTGATAATTATATCTGTAAATGGAATAATTATAATGAAAGGCAGCAAAAAAACACCTATTATCTTATTAATTAACAATATGTTATATTGATATTCCAAAAAAAACTGATCGGTGTTAAATAAAAAACCGACCACTCTGGCCGAAAATTGCTTGATTAAATAATACGAGAAAAGTATAAGCCCAACGGCAACACAAATAATAGTGTATTCAGTTTGTATGGGTTTGTAATGAGTGAATATAAAAATCTGTGTAACAAAAATGGCAGTGTTCAGATAAAACAAAAAATTCAATAACATAAAAGTTCGCTGCTGGATAATATTCCTGTTATTAAATTGTTTTGTTGCCAAATTCTTATCGAACACACTTTGAAATGTGGTTATTACATACCGTCTAAAACCGGTAATAAGTATCGTAAATACACACACCGATAAAAGGACGACAGCAAGAAGCCAGTCATTGGATAGTTGTTGTTTTTCGACCGGCACAACCTGTAATGATGATATTATGTGATCCCGATTCTTATATCCTGCGCTATCTTGCAACTGAATCAGAACAGGCGCAGAAGGTTCCTTCTTCATGAGCCACCTAATAGTATCTGTATCCCCTGAGGTAGTTGTTTTAATCATTCCTCGTCCAACTCTTTCAGAGATAGCCGGCATACTTCTGCTGATACTATTCTGTTGTCTCGCGGTATCCGATTGTGGAACAAGTGTATCTGCTGCTAATATTTCCGGCGATTGTTCCATCATTATTAAATAAAAACACAAAAGTACAAAATATAATAGTTGACCATAATACCCTGAATAATATAAAAAATGCTACTTTTATGTTTAAATATGAAGATAATAAGACATATTATCTTAATACTGGTTTTGGGTTTAACCGGTTTTACGACCGACAACAGAATCGTATTTACCGAGTATAACCTTTCGAACGGATTGCATGTTATACTCCAGCAAGACCATTCGGTACCTGTTGTTGCCATTAATGTTATGTATCACGTCGGGTCAAAAAACGAAAATCCTGACCGGAATGGATTTGCACATTTTTTCGAACATCTGATGTTCGAAGGCAGCAAAAATATCGCCAGAGGCGATTACCTCCGGTTTATCCAGTTTGCCGGCGGCAAATGTAATGCCTTCACAACGTTCGACCGGACAACGTATTTCGAAACATTACCATCCAATCATCTGGAGATGGGTTTGTGGATGGAGTCGGAACGAATGCTGCACCTGAAAATTGACAGCATAGGCGTTGAGACCCAACGAAAAATCATCAAAGAAGAACGAAAAACCTATTACGAAAATCAACCCTATGGTTCGTTCCTTGAAAAGATATTTTCATCGGCCTTCACTGCGCATCCTTATCGCTGGGTACCCATCGGTGAAGTACAATATATTGATATGGCCACAATCAGCGAATTTATGCAATTCTATACCTATTGGTACACGCCGCGAAATGCTGTGCTTACGATTTGCGGGGATATACAGATTGAAGAGACCATGTTATTGGTAAAGAAATATTTTGATGAAATACCTCCCGGCCCAAAACCTCCATCCTATATAAAAATTTTTGAACCACCTAAAAATGATGAAACCATTGATACGGTTTATGATAATATTAACGTACCTGCCGTATTTTTTGCTTATCACGTACCTCCGGCCGGTGGCGCTGATTATTATGCAGTTAGCATGATTCAGAAACTGCTGTCGGACGGTAAAAGTTCCCGTTTATATAAAAATATCATGGACAAACAACAGATCGCTCTCGAGGTCTCTTCATATCAATATGCGCTTGAAGACACCGGCTTGCTGATTGTTTATGGCTTACCGAATATGGAAAGCTCGATCAGTCAGGTAAAAAATGCATTAGACCAGGAAATCGAAAAAATTATAAATAATGATATCACCGAAACCGAACACCTTAAACTGCTAAATAAGGCCGAAAGCGATTACTACTCAGGAAATTCAACCCTCGAAAATCTGGCCATCAAACTTTCAACCTATTACACTCTTTATAAAAATACTAATCTGATAAATACCGAAATCCATAATTACCGTAAAGTAAGCCGTCAGCAAATCCGGCAGGCGGCTGCAAAATATCTTCAGAAAAAAAACAGAGTAGTATTGTATTATTTGTCGAAAAATAAAAAATCTGCCAATTACGAATAATCCGAAATGAAAAATCCGTTTAAAACATTCATCTTATTTGGGCTTATATTTATCTGTATCCAGCAAACAGAAAGTCAGACCGACCGTTCAAAAAAGCCACGATCAAAACCGGCGCCGGATTTACAAATAGGAAAAACCAATACTTTCACGCTGCAAAACGGGATGAGAGTTTATCTTGTTGAGAATCATAAACTGCCGGTTATTACCTATTCGTTTTTCGTATACCACGATCCGGTAATCGAAAAAGAATATGCCGGAATGCGCTCGTACACCTATCAATTATTAGGCACTGCCACCAAAACCTTAAGCAAAGATGAGATTGACATTGCCGTTGACTTTATTGGCTCTACACTCTCGGTTAACGAGAATGAGATATATGCTTCGACCCTGCGTAAACATAACGAAAAATTGCTCGCACTTCTTTCCGATATCCTCATCAATGCCGTTTTCACTAACGAAGAGCTGGATAAAATCAAACAACAGAATATTGCTGCATTACTTGCTAAATTCAACGATCCGGATTTTATTGCTTCGCGCATCATGAAAGCAATCATATTTGGAAAAGAGCATCCGTATGGTGAACTTGAACAAGAATACACCCTGGCAAACATCACCCTTGATCAATGTATCAATTACTATAATACCTATATTCGCCCACAAAATATCCATCTGGCCATAGTAGGCGACATAACCCTTGCTGAAGCCGAACAACTTGTATCGAAGTATTTTGAAAAATGGGAAGCCGGAATCCAACAAAACCACACCTATAATCAACCCCGGCCACCCAGCAAGCGACAGATTATCGTTATTGACCGACCCGATGCAGTTCAATCCGTAATAAAAGTTTGCTATCCTATTGATTTTAAAATCGGCCAGACAGATTATTTTCCCGGACTTGTTGCAAACACAATTTTAGGAGGAAGCAGCAATCGCCTGTTTCTTAATCTGCGTGAAACGCACGGATTTACTTATGGATCGTATTCAAATCTGCAATACGACCCGCTATGCGGTTATTTTGAGGCCTATGCCAGCGTACGCAATTCAGTTACCGACAGCGCCATCCATGAAATACTCAGCGAGATGAACAGAATTATTGAGCAGGCAACTCCCGAATTTGAACTTCAACTAGTAAAAAATAATCTCGCCGGCAGTTTCGCCTTATCGCTTGAGTCCCCAGAGACAGTTGCGCGTTTTGCAATAAAGAAGCATATCTATCAGCTACCCGACGATTATTTTATTAAATACCTTTCACAACTTGAAAAAATTAATTCCGGCGATGTAATGGCAGCAGCACGCCGCATCATTCTTCCCGGTCAGTGCTATATTATTGTTGTAGGCAAAGCCGAGGAGATTATTCCTTTACTTCATAAATTTTCCTTTGACGGGAAAATACATCAGTACGATGTTGAGGGAAATCTGTTACGCACACATTAATCTGTTATGAGAGCTGTTATTCAGCGGGTATCCGAAGCATCGGTGAACATTAACAACGAAAAAAAGGCAACGATCGCCCATGGCTTGCTTGTCCTTCTGGGAATCGAAGATGCCGACACGATTGATGATGTTGAATGGCTGTCGGGCAAAATTGCGCGCATCCGCATTTTTAACGACACAAACCAGGTCATGAATCTTTCGGTGACCGATGTGCAGGGTGAGATTCTTGTAGTAAGCCAGTTCACGCTACACGCGAGCACAAAAAAAGGAAACCGCCCATCGTACATCCGGGCGGCCAAACCGGAAACGGCCATCTCTCTGTATAATAAATTTATAGATCAACTTACTCATGATTGCGGCAAACCGGTAAAAACAGGTATTTTTGGCGCTATGATGTTAGTATCGCTTATAAACGACGGCCCGGTAACTATTTTAATAGATACAAAAAATAAAGAATAAACATGACACTTGATCAATTGCAGATTACCGTTGATGATTGGATAAAAAAATATGGGATCCGCTATTTCAACGAACTAACCAATATGGCACTGCTAACCGAAGAGGTAGGCGAAGTAGCGCGTGTTGTGGCCCGCAGGTATGGTGAACAATCAGCCAAAAAAAGCGACAAAACCAGTGACCTCGGCGATGAACTGGCCGATGTACTTTTTGTTCTTGTTTGCATAGCCAATCAAACAGGAGTTAATCTTACCAAGGCGGTTGCAGCAAACCTGAAAAAAAAATCGTCACGCGACAAAACGAGGCATCAAACCAATCCGGCGCTTCAAAAAACAAAAAAACATAAATGAAAAAACAAATACCGTTTATCATCATTCTTACAGTTGTATTGATTCTATCGGTCATCATTTTTTTCTACCTGCATAAAAAACGCAGCAGCACTACCTCTGCTATGCAACTCATACCGCCTGACGCTGCGCTCATTATTCGTATACCGGATATTACCGATTTAATTACCCTGTCCTGGACTGAAAATAGAATTTTCAAAACCATTTTTTCATATCCGGGATTAACTGCATGTCAAGCACAAGTTAATTACTTCGACAGTTTATTCAATAATAATATGTTTATCCGTAACATGACGGAAAAAAAATCCGTATTCCTCTCTTTTCATCCCGAAGGGAAAGAAAACATCGCTGTTCTGATTTCTGTGACAGTGGCCGACCCGCTTACTCAGGCACGATTCGTACAATTTGTATCCAACAGCGCAGGAAGCAGAATGTCGTTAAAAAATTATGAGCAAGAAAAAATATACACCATCGTTCATCAAAACGATAGTCGCGACGAAACCGTTTTTACATTCTGCCAGGGGAATCTGCTCATGAGCAATTCAAAGCTTCTTATTGAGGCCGCCCTGCGTCAGTCCACCGATCAGGCACCACTGCCCGGCGCTGCATCCCTGAACAGAATTTCAAAAAGTGCAGGTCAATACAGCGATGCGAATGTTTATTTCAATCATTCCATGCAACCCGGATTATTCCGCAATTGGATTGATCCTCACTTCCACCCCGGCTTATTTTCTCTCTCATCGCTGGCCGGATGGACAGCGCTTGATGCAAAAATCACTGATGATGCTATCCTATTTAATGGCTTTTCGGATGCCGGCGACACTCTCGGAAACAAATATTTTTCACTCTTCACCTCACAATCGGCCGCCGATGGCGAAGCCGAAAAAATACTGCCCGGCTCAACATCCTGGTTTATTGCTCTTATTCTGAGCGATTGCAACGAGTATCTTTCAAAATATGAATCGTATCTGCAGGGTTTAAACCATTATCCGGAACGAAAACAGAAGATTGAAGAAATGAGCCGGAAATATTCTGTTGATCCCGAAAATCTGTTGGATATCCTTTTGGATCATGAGCTTATTACCGCTCATTGCAATATTAACGGCCTTTCCCGCGAACAACGCCAATTCACATTACTCCGGCTAAAAAGTATACCTGTTGCCCTTAAACAGCTTAAACCACTGCTGAATGAACAGTTTAACCAGCAATTTTCCCTGACAGACCGTAATGGTGATGAAAAAGTATACACAGTTTATAAATTTACTGAACCACAATGGCTTCGCATCCTCATGGGCAGCATCCTGACAGACACAAAAACAGAGGTTTTTACAATACATGACAAATATCTGCTTTCAGCTCCTTCCGTTGCTGCGCTTAAAGGATATCTTGTGGCATACCATAATCAGGGCCCGATTATCTTAAACCCCGGATACCGGCTGATGGCCGAGAATTTATCATCGCAATACAACCTCTTTTTCTATTCCGGTACCAATCAGCCCGACAGCAGTATATCATCGGTACTGTCGGGGCCATTACTTAATTTCTATACCTATAACCTGAAACAACAAGATAAGATTTCTGCCATAGCCCTGCAATGTATAGCATCAAATGCAATGATGTATAACAACTGGTGCATCAGCGCCTCTTCTGCTAACACAGAAACACCAGCAATTAACTGGCAGACGCCGGTTGACACCACCCCACTTACTAAGCCGGCTGTAGTCGTCAATCATGTTAACCATAAAAATGAAATTGTAATTCAAGATGCTGCAAATACGCTTTACCTCATCAATAGTGAAGGACAGGTGCTCTGGAAAAAAAATATTTCCTCACCCGTAAACAGCGATATATTGCAGATTGACGTTTTTAATAACCGGAAACTGCAACTGCTGTTCAGCACAAAAACACATCTCTATTGTCTTGACCGCAATGGCAAAGTTCTTGATGGCTATCCGGTTAAACTGCCGGCCGATGCTGCATCGGGAATTACCTTAACGGATTACGACAACAATAAAAACTATCGCATTTTAGTTCCATGCACCGACCAGAAAATATATTGCTACGACAAAACAGGGAAGCCGGTGAAGGGTTGGCAAAACTATACGGCAAGCAGCACCTTTAACGGTCCGGTGCAATATTTCAAGATAACAAAATTTGATTACCTTTTAGCAAGCACAACAACCAACACGGTTTTATTGAACCGCAAAGGAGAGGTCAGAACAGTTGTGGAAAAACCATTTGTAAAATCAGAAAAAAACATATTTTATATTGATTATCAAAATGATACTGCATATTTTGTAACAACTACGTCTAAAGGAGAATTACTTTTTATTAACGAAAAAGGCAATGGATATATTAAAAAAAGCATTACCTCATTAAGCGCAGGCCATTGGTTTGTACTGTCTGATGTTGACGGGGATAATGAAAAAGAATATATCTTTGCAGATAAAAACCGTTTAGAGGTCTATACAAAAGAAGAAGAAATGATTTTAAACTACCGGCTGAACAAAGCCATATCCACACTACCGCAGGTATTTCAATTCTCTGCAACAGATAAAATGATTGGTTTATTTAGTTTAGCCGAGCAGAAAGCATATCTGATTAACAACCAGGGTGAGTTGCTAAAAAGCTTCCCTTTATCTGCCAGTACTCCGTTAAGTATCGCAAAAACCGATCCCAATCAGTTAAATTATAAAATTATTCTTGGTAATAAGGATAATTTTTTATATACTTATATTTTTAATTATCAAACCAAACCTTCAAAGCCATGAAACAGCTTACCCGGTTTATTCAACTTTTTCTGGCAGGAGTATTTCTGCTAACACTGAACTACTCGTGTGTTAAGGAGTATCTCGATTTCTCAAAGTACAGCAAAGAATTAGAGATTAACGGCGGCTATCTGGGCCCTGTCGCTTACGGTGTCTTTACTGCCAAAGACCTGTTAGAGAAATTTGACAAAAAAAACAAAGTACAGGAATATTCGGGCGGTAGTCTTGACAAAGTTCTTTATATACGATTTGAAGAAAATGTCGCCTCAAAAACAGCAGCAGATATTGTACCGCTCCCTGCACCGGAATATGTTAATATTTACCTGGGTAATGAAATCACTATGGAACCCCTGTTTTTTACAGCGGGTGGTTTTAATGAAACCATTGAACGCAATCTTTTTTCGTTTTCGAAGCGCCGGATTATTGATAAGGTTATTCTTGATTCGGGAAATCTGAATATACGCATAAAATGCTCAATCCCGAGAACCGGCACCTTTGCCCTTTCTTTCCCCGGCCTGGTGAGCGAAACAGGAGCACCGCTATCAAAGACCTATAATAAAACTTCTGCGCTTACCAATCTAGATGTCAGCGAAAAAATATCGCTGAATCGTTATACCATTAACCTGCTGCACGACCCCATACCCTATGATAGTAATTATTTGCAAATTGAGTACACTATCCGGTTTGGCAATGAACCAAATCCAATACAACCGGACGATTCACTAAATTTCACCATGAACATCTCCGACCTTAACTTCAGTCGTATGCAGGGCTTTTTTGGCAGAGATACATTTATTAATCAGGATTCAATACAGCTTGATATTAACATAATAGAAGGTACCGAAGAATTTAAATTTCTTGAGCCAAGACTTACCATGAGGGTAGTCAATTCTCTCGGGTTGCCCATTAATATCAGTTTAGATAATCTGGTTGCAATCAATAATGAGAACATCCCGCCATTAAACCAAGCCATTACATTTATATGTCCCGACTGTCCGGATTCAGTCCATATTCAATATCCAACACTAGCGCAGCTCGGACAAACACTAACTACAGACAAAGTATTTGATCAGGCAAACTCACCCGGATTTAACACCGCAATCAATGGCGACCCAAAATTCATCAAATACGAAGCCGAAGGAGTATCCAACAGGCATCATGACAGTAACGACCTGACAGAATTTGTTACAGATGATGGAAAGTTCGACCTGATGGTAGGAATCGAAATGCCAATGTATGGTTACACCTCCAATTTTGTTCTGCGTGACACCCAAAAACTAAATATGAAGGAACTGGCAGGCGATGCCTCAATGATTGAAAACCTGCTGATACGGATAAAAACAATTAACGGACTACCGGGTGAAATTTACGGTCAGGTATTTTTTGTTGATTCGAACTATAAAATTATTGACTCAGTATTCAGTTCCATTCCTCAAATCACCAAATCGCCACCCGTTGATGCAAACGGGTATGTCACCGGCACACAAGAATCGGTATCGGACATCAAAAAGCAAGGACAGACACTCGATAATTATCAAAACGTGAGACATGCAGTTATCCGGCTTAGAATGTCCACTACCGATGCACCCAAGGCCATCCGAATTTTATCAACCAATAAAATTGAAATGTACATTTTTATGGATATAGATTTTAAGTTGCGAACAAATGATCTGAATAAACTTTTTTAGCAACTTTTAACAATAATTCCGGCTATGAATAAACGAATACTTAATCTGCTGTTTTTATCAATAATACTGCGTTTTATTGTAAGCGGTCAACAATGCAACACAGTATATTTTATGGACAGGGTACCGCAATCAAATCACCCTAACCCTGCCCGTATGTTTCCCTGCAAATTTTATATCGGCGCTCCGGGGCTAGCTCCTTTTCAGGCATCATTAATTCATTCCGGGCCTACGTTTAACGACATCTATGTGAAAGATCCCTCATCTGATTCCATGGCTACCTTTTTACATCCGGAATGGGGCGATCCCGATAAATTACTCAAAAGCATGAATAAAGTAAACTACCTCATGACCGATGCCAGTGTAAGCATTGCATCCATCGGATTTTACGCTAATCCCGAATACTTTATTACCTTCGAAATAACTGAAAAAGCCAATGCAATTCTTTCTTATCCACGGGCCTTCTTTGAATTTATGCCCGTGCTTGGTAAAAATGAAGATGGGAAAGAATATGATATGCACCATCTGGCATTTGAAGCAAAGCATTATCGCGAATATGCCATCGGCATATCAAAAAAAGTTGACTATCGCTGGACAGTCGGCCTCCGGCCAAAATTGCTTTTTGGCAAGTTTAATATCTCAACCCGCAATGATCTGACCATTAAAACCGGACTCGAACAATGGGAAATTCCCGAATCGGGCATTACTGTTAATTCATCCAATCCATTGTATCAGGCGGTATACGACTCTAACGGCAACATTCGTGATGTAGAAGAAGTTGATGAATTAGATGTATCTAATTATTTATTCAATAAACGCAATTACGGACTTGCCATTGATTTTGGTGCTATTTATCAGTTTACCGATAAAATAGAGTTTTCGGCCAGCGTGATTGATCTAGGCGGCATTAACTGGCGCAGCAATAATTTCAACTGGTCGCAGCAAAGCGGATTCCTCTGGAAAGGAATTAATATGTCTACCGATACAACCACAAAGCAGGATTATGAAACAATAGCCGATTCGATGAGGTTTGAAATTACGCAGGACCCTTACGCATCAGGGCTTCAGACAAAACTGTACTTAGGCGCACGGTATCTGGTTAATAAAAACTTCTCGGTAGGACTACTCAACCGCAATATGTTTTTCCGCGGTCGCCTGCTGCCCCAACTAACCATGTCGGCGAATGTCAGCGATAAATTTATTTCGGCCAGTTTATCGTATTCCATGATGTACAATAGTTTTGACAACTTTGGTTTTGGCATAAACTTTAAAGTTGCTCCATTTAATCTGTATATAATTATGGATAATATGCCCATCCAATTCTACGATATTACTCAGGAAGATGGCTCCCGCTTTCTACTGCCTTATGGGAAAGTAAAAAACATCCGGTTAGGATTAAATCTGGTGTTTGGATGCAAGGATATAGGTCGCGATAAACCGCTCATTCTGTAAGCCGGTTACCAGTCCTTCTTGATTTTGCTGTATTCCCGCACTCCGCGTGTAAGTTTGGATGCAAAAATAAATTTATTCAGTTCAGGATTGTCCGAAACAAGAATCTCATCCTTGGACCCCTCCCACCAGTTTTTCCCTTCATGGATGAAAAGAATATTCTCACCAATCTCAATCACTGAATTAAAATCATGCGTATTAATTATAGTTACCGTATTGTATTCCTCAGTAATTTCCTTTATCAGATTATCAATTACAGTAGAGGTTTTGGGATCAAGCCCGGAGGTTGGCTCATCACAAAACAGGTAATTCGGATTCAACACTATGGCCCGCGCAATAGCTACCCGTTTTTGCATACCACCGCTAAGCTCCGATGGTTTAAGCTGATTTACATTACCCAAATTTACACGCTTCAGACAAATATTCACCCTTTCGCGCTTATCGGAAACTGACATATTAGTAAACATATCGAGCGGAAACATCACATTTTCTTCAACATTCAAAAAATCAAACAATGCGCTTCCCTGAAACAACATTCCCATTTCTTTGCGCAATTCACGCTTAGCATCAATATCCAGGTTATTGAATATAACGTTCCCGCCATAAATAATTTCCCCTGAATCAATAGTATGTAAACCAACAAGCGATTTGAGCAAAACAGTTTTTCCCGAACCACTTTCTCCGATAATCAGATTAATTCTTCCTTTATCAAACCGTGTACTGACATCTTTCAGTACCGGTTGCTGATGAAATGATTTATTAATATGTTTTATTTCTATCACGTCAGTAAAATCTGTGTCAGAATCAGGTTTGATATAATCACCAGAACGCTGCTGTCAACCACAGCACGTGTACTGGAAAAACCCACTTCACGTGCGCCGCCTAATACAAAATATCCATGATAGGCAGCCACCGAAGTAATAATGAATGCGAAAACGATGGTTTTAATAATGGAATAAGTTACATAGAACGGATTAAATGTATAATGCAACCCATAAATAAAATCGTACGGATTAACAATATGCGTTACAATACAGGTAATATAACCGCCCAGTATGCCAATAAAAACACTGATAATATTCAAGAATGGATTAAATAACATGGCAGCAACTATTTTCGGCAAAATAAGATAATTCGCCGAATTAATGCCCATTATTTCCAACACATCAATCTGTTCCGAAATTCTCATTGAACCAATTTCCGATGCAATACTCGATCCGACTTTCCCCGCAAGAATAAGCGCTACCACAGTTGAAGAAAATTCAAGCAACAGGGTGTCGCGGGTACCCAAACCAATATAGAATTTCGGTATTAATGGATTTACCAAATTCAGAGCCGTTTGGATAGTCATTACTGCGCCAATAAAAAACGATATGATAACAACAATACCAATAGACCGAATTCCAAGCATTACAACCTCTTTAATCAATTGTTTATAAAAGACCTCTGGCCGTTCGGGTTTGGTAAAAACCTTTGACATCAAAATAACATATCGGCCTATATGTCGAAACAGATTCATTTTTACTTGTATTAGGCGGTTAAAATTAAAAAAATGCCCTGATATAACAGCAAAATACAGATTGTAAAATTTTAATATGCAACATTTTATTATTTTCGTTGTTTCAATCAAAAACTATGGGCAATAAAAATTATTGTATTATTATGGCCGGTGGTATTGGCAGTCGTTTCTGGCCTGTCAGCCGTACACAAAGGCCCAAACAGTTTCTGGATATCCTGGGTACAGGACAATCGCTTATTCAGCAAGCATTTGAAAGAATTAGAAAAGTTATACCGGTCGAAAACATTTTTATTGTGACCAATGTTCTATATAAATCACTGGTAACAAATCAGATACCTGAAATTAAGCCCAGCCAGATACTCCTTGAGCCCGATCGCCGGAATACTGCGCCCTGTGTTGCTTATGCAATATTTGAGATACAACGAATATGCAGCGATGCAATTATACTAGTTACTCCTGCCGACCACCTGATTCTGAAAGAAGAGAATTTCAGAAATGTAATCATCAAGGCGCTTGCCTTTGCTGACGCAAACGATTCGTTGCTCACCATCGGGCTCAAACCCCTGAGGCCCGAAACCGGCTATGGCTACATTCAGGTCCATGAAACCAAAGCCGATGATGTTAAATCGGCTAGAATTAAAAAAGTTAAAGCATTTACCGAAAAACCCGACATTGCCCTTGCCCGTGTGTTTATTGACAGCGGTGATTTTTATTGGAATTCCGGCATCTTTGTCTGGTCGCTCGAAACCATCATGAAAGCATTTGAGATCCATCTGCCAGACATCTATGTTGCATTTAAAAAAATATATACTCACAGTAAACCCTCGCAACAACAAATAGACGCTGTTTACAAAGATTGTCAGAATATTTCTCTTGATTATGGTATTCTTGAAAAAGCCGGTAATGTTCATGTTCTTCCGTCCGATTTTGGATGGAGCGACCTGGGCAACTGGAGCGCTGTATATGAACTGTCGGAAAAAGACACAAAGGGAAACGCTTTTATAAGAGGTGAAGTAATGACCTACAATACAAAAAATTGTCTAATCCATTTGCCCAACAATAAGTTACTTATAATTAACGGACTGGATGGCTACATCATCGTTGACTCCGAAGACGCTCTTTTGATCTGTAAGATGCAGGATGAACAGAAAATCAAGGATTACGTCAACGATATTACACTTAAAAAGGGCGGTAAATACCTTTAATACCGATTGAACAAATGTAATAGTCCAATGTAAATGGACTAGACATTTGTTACATCGGCATCGCTTTCGCGTAGCTTGTGGCTCCGCTATCCGCGTGTCGCCGTAGCTTTAGCGGAGGAACAAGCTTCAGCGAAACGCGGGCAGCGGAGCAAAGCATTATACGGATGACATTTGGACTAATTAATAATTCCAAATGGTATAACCGGGATTTTGCAGTTCATAAACTGCAACATAACACAAAAAAAGCCATTTCTCATCAAAATGGCTTTTTTTATCATAGTAGATTAGCTATTAATATTCCCAAAGGTCATGTTCAATACGAAACAATTCATGCTCTATGCGATCGGCTTCCCAAAGATTTTGCATTCCGATAGAGTATTCATTAATCTGGCGGTCGTTATAAACATTTGATTCAGCCCAGATAAAACCTTCAAATCGGCGTTGCATGAAATAATCATCAAAAGAGATTCTCTGCGCATCATTTTGCCGGTTAAAAATCTCATGATTGGCAAGAATGGTTCTCGCCTGAGGATAATAGACCCAAAATGTTCTTTTTTTACGCAATTCAGGATCATCCCCTTTTGTGTAAAGCCGTATTGGACATAGTCCAATAATTTGTACGCGCATGACTGAATGCTGTTTATCGAAATACCATATTTCTTTAACCAATAATTGCTTTACTTCATCGGTTTTATAACGTCCAGGCAGAATATCCGGGTTAGTAGTTTGTTGTGATCCATCAGGAAGTATGGGATATACGGTATCAGGCACATTGCCCATTGCAAGTTCAACCGCCTCCGGTGTCATCAATACATCAAACTCTGTGGTAGCATCAGCTGCCTCCGGGTCATACACCTGCAAACCTTCATTTTTAATGCCGTAAATAAGTAAATCAATCAAGCTCATCCTGTTTCCAATCGCTTTTAAAGGAAAATACAACGGCATATTAATTTTTTGCCGCAGATCAATCATGCGCCAGATGGTTTTTGTCCACAAAACATCCGCCTCACGTATGGCAGGATAAGGAACCGGTTTTTTATTCTTGATATGTACCTTTTCATACACTTCAAGTTTTTCGTTCACCTGTGCCTGCATTGCACTCCCAGCGAGGATTACAACAGCAAATAACAATACTATGCGTTTCATAATGTATGATATTAAAATTATTTTACTTTAAATGATATTGAACCAATATTAGCAATTTTCCCATCGGGCTTTTTAACCTTAATATTTTCAAAAATTACCTTTTGATTTATAGATAATCCTCTGAGAATTTCCTTTTGACGAGTAGTTATCGCGCCTGAATTAGCTGTTTCTTCAATCGCAAACCCCTTCGATGAAGTATAGAGCGTAAAACTAACCACAGGAAATTTCAAATCAAACAGAAAATCGGGTAGTTCAGCAATTACTGCCTGTTGTGCAGCCAAAACATTTTTAGAAATATCACCACCACGCATACCTGCAACCATAGGTACCGGATCGGGTACCGGCTTAACCCGAAATTCTTTTACGCCCATTGCTCTGCGCTGACCTTTAGAAATTTCTACCTGAACGGTGAGTTTAACTTCTCCCAGCGCTTTAGGTGTTATCATCCATTCTTTTTTTGTTTTGCTTACTGATGCATTGGTGCAATTAATCGAAATCTGATTAGGAGTAAATCCCGGCACAGAAACATCTACCGGATTTTCAAGCCCAAGATAAAACACATTCATTTTTGTTGGTGACACAACAGCAGTAGCTTCACCAACCTGATACTGTTGTTTAAAAGGTTTACTAATGGTTAATCCATCGGGTGTAGTTAACCGTATTAAACCTTGCCAGACATAATTACCCGGAGTGGTAGCTGCTCTTTTGTACCGGCCACGTCCTTCCTCAATAGGAAGTGTTTCATAGTTAGTGCCCCGCATTTCATACTCATACGTACCGTCTGCTTTTTTCGTTGAATCATACGGTCCGATAAGAATTGTAGGCGGCTTGGTGGTATCTCTTGCTGCAAGAAAAACGGCGGCTTCGTATTGACCTCCCTTTATTACATAATTCGAATTTGGGATAACCGTGGCTTCCAGTTTATTGAAGTTCAGTTCACCTTCAGTAATATGCGCATAGAGATAATTAATCATTTCCGCCTCGGCATTACGGATATTGGTTTGGAGGCCAGCCATAATTACCAGAGTACCCATTAACGGCCAATGTTCAAAATGCTGAGCTTCCCATGTTTCGGTAATACCTTCACGAACCTTGGGGTCTTTTGTATTGAGCCCACTCTCAATTGAATGAACAAGTGCCGAATCTTTATGTTTATTATCAATTAATTTTAAACAGTACTCCCTGAACTCGTTAATTTTTTTCTTAAGATCCTTTGCTTTTCCCTGCTCATTATCACCAATCATAACCTGGGCAGGAGCATCAGTTTTATCTTTTCCTTTTATTTCTTCAAATAAAATATGCTCTTTATGCATCAGCGCCTCTGGTTCGCTTCCATCAGCAACAGTAATAATCTCTCGTTTCAGGTCTTCAATAAAGGTATACGTTTCGTCGGCTTTTTTCTTTACATTATCAGCATATTCCTTCCACTTCTTTACCTTGTTTGGATTAATGGACATTTGCTTATCAAATGCGCGGTAAACACTTTGATTTTTCTGGTAAAAAAGTTCATTTGTTTTAACAATCCCTTCATTAATAACAAGAAAAACATCCAGTATTTCTTTTGATACATTTAATGCCAACATGGCAGTCAGCATCAAATACATCATACCGATCATTTTTTGTCTCGGGGTCTCTTTGCCGTGTCCCATAACTAATTATCAGCTTTTGGCGTTATTAACAAGATTGAGGGACGACAGCATATTGCCGTAAATTGAATTTAACTCAGCGATATTATCCGTAAGTTTCTGTACTTCATTGCTATACTGCTGTGTCTTATCTGCTGATACTTTAAGGTTTTGCATAGTTTTTTCAAATCCCTTGAAAATCTCCTGACTCCGTTTAAGGTGATCATCTGTTTCTTTCAGTTGTAACTCATATACAGCATTAATTGCTGAAAGATTTTTATTTACAGTATCAATCTTTGCTGAGTATGCTTTCCCCTCGTTCGAAACAACATCAGCGCTTTCTTTAATTGAATTAGCCAGTACCTGATAATTTGACAGCAATGTAGCGCCGGTTTCTTTAAATTTCTGGGCCACTTCATTACCACTTGCAGTAATCAAATTTGCAGTTTGTTGATATGCACCGGCTAATGTTCCAACAGATTGTGTAACAGCTTCTTTCGATTCGTTATACGAACTGGTAAGTGACGACAATGAGTTAGTAGCAGCTTGTACTGCCGTTGCATAATTTTTAGTAGCAACAGTTGCCTGTGTGATATCTGAAAGATTATTCGTTGTTTGGTTAAGTTTGTTCAGGCCTTCACCAAGGGAAACAAACATGCGGCTATTCACATCAATGCTTTCAAGCATGACATCCAGTTTTTTCAATCCCTTCATTTCTTTGGTTTCACCACCACGCGCCTCCTTTTCACGCTCAATCCCCGATTTCTCTAACAACATATCCTGTTCTTCCTCGTCAATACCTGCCAATTCGGGATATACCAAAGTCCAGTCGAGATCATGTGGCAATGGTTCGAATGCAGAAAAGAAAAAAATTACAACCTCGGTAGTCATACCTAATGTAAGCATCACGCTTGCACCAGGCCAGTGCTGTATCTTAAACAATGCACCTGCAAGCACAATGGATGCGCCCCATCCATAGAGATACTTCATGAATGTTTTCCACTTCTCTGTCTGTACAATTTCACTTATTTTAACCATAGTTGTTATCTTTTGCTGTTACCTAAATATGACCTTACACAACGAAATCCGATATATGACTTAGTAGTATCCTGATATTCATAACTGCGTGTTCCGCACTGCAGAAAATATGCAATATCCTTCCATGAGCCACCTCTGATTACTTTCCTCTTCAAGGCAGGAGGATCATCCGGTTTGGCATTATACTGATAATTAGGATTCAGATCATGCATATATACATAAGCCGATTCATCGTAAGCCGATTCAGTCCATTCGGCCACATTACCGGCCATATCATATAATCCGTATTCATTGGGTGAATAGGTACCCACGGGTGTTGCATTAAGCCCGCCATCATCGGTATAATTACCGCGAAGAGGTTTGAAGTTAGCCAGGAAGCAACCCTTAATATTACGGGCATATGGGCCTCCCCAAGGATATTTTGCCAGATCAAGACCGCCACGGGCAGCATATTCCCATTCGGCCTCAAAAGGCAAACGATAATCGTGAACAAATGATTCACCGCGTCCCAATAATGAAAAATTAAGCAATTGACTACGCCAGATGCAGAATGCCCGTGCCTGAACCCAGCTTACCCCAACCAATGGATAATTATCGTATGCAGGATGCCAAAAATAGGTTTTAGTATAGGGTTCATTGTATGAATAAGTAAAATCAGCAATCCAGCAAAGTGTATCCGGATATACATTAATAACATCACGCATAATAAAATCTTTCCGGCTTTCAATTTTAACTTTTTCTCCATTCTGGTTTACAATATATCCATCATATTGCTTGGTCTTAAAATTATAGCGATTTGATTTTTGTGATGCTTGAGTATAATCAATCCAATAATATTCATACATCAGTTTGCGGGTATCAATCTGCTTAAGTCCGTAGAACTTCTCTTCACCCTGATAATAAAGGGGTTTAAGAATCTCATTGATTTCTTCTTCTTTTTCTTCAATGCGTGTTTCGTAGTTTAGATGCGGAGGATCAAGCGGATTGCCAAACTCGTCTTCCGATACAACATAATCATCAAGCTGTTCGCCTAACATCCTGCGTTTGATAGAGTCGGCAACGAAATAAACAAACTGCCGGTATTCGTTGTTTGTGATTTCTGTTTCGTCCATCCAGAAAGCATCTACCGAAACTGTGCGCACCTGTGAATTCTGCGCCCACACGATATCTTCCTCTACCGGGCCCATGTTAAATGAACCTTGCGGAACAAAAACCATTCCAAATGGTTCCGGCTCAAAATATTGTCCACGGTCACTAACCCCTGTCAATTCGCCTGTGCTATAATTTGCACAGCTATAAAAAATGCTTAACAGGACGGCGATTGCTAATAACTTTTTCATAACTTTTCTTTTTTTTGAGTTACTAAAACTACTAATATTTTTTTAATCCACACAAATTTTTTACTTTTTTTCTCATAAAAACCGGATGCTTTTATACTGTTCGGGTAACTTTTCCTTAAATAATTCGAAGCTATATCTCAACATAACCTCATGACTTCCAGATGAATATGATCTGATTTTAGTTGTTTCAAAATCATAGGAGTACCCCACCTGAACGTCCTTAAACAATTCTAACCCCAGCATACCAACAATGGCATTACCCATACGATAGGAAAACCCCAGATAATATTTCTCTTTAAAAACAAGATTATTATTAAGAATTACCTGACTTGTAAGCGCGTCGGTACTAATCAAAAAAGAGGGGTTTAGAGCAAACGGCGTATTGCTGATTCGCAGCAGATAACCAGCCAGTACATGATAATGCCGGACGAGATAGGGTGAAGTATTTTGAAATTTCAATTTGGCCTGATTCAGGTGTGTGGATGAAAAACCGACATACAATTCATCGGTACGGTAAAAGACACCGGCCGCCAGATCAACAGCCGTAGGGTTCTCTTTTGCAGCAGGTACTGCAGGGTCGGCACTTGATTGTGCGGCAGGATCGGTTGTAATTGCAGTGGTTGTTGTTCCGGTTAATCCGGCGCCCGGAAATTTCCATGTTGGTTCAAGAGCGTCATTATAAATACCACCACCAATGCCAACACCCAAACGTCCGTTGCCAATATCAAAACGGTAAGCATACGATAGGTTAAGACGTATTTTTCGCTCAAATCCAATCTCATCCTGACCGAAATTAAGCCCTACTCCATGATTGGTTTTACCAATTGCGAAAGGCATATGTCCGTTAAAATTGACTAAACGTGGCGCACCTTCAAATCCCTGCCATTGCGAACGACCGAGGGCAGTAAGGCAAACCATTTCATGACTGCCGGCAGCACCGGGGTTTAATCCCAGTTGCCCGAACATATAATGGCTGTAATACGGATCCTGTTGCGCAACTGCAGCAGCGCATAATAAGAGGAGGAGGACGATACTGTTTTTCCTTCGCTTCATTACTGCAAAAAAATGACCTAAACAAGCGTACTAAAACACAAAGATACAAATTTTTAAATATCTGCCTGTTTGATATTAAAATTAGCGAAATATCTTAAACCAGGGTTAAAAGAATAAAAGTTATGCAAGATTCTCAACCAATTAAATATTTTTTCGGGAGCTAAGCATAAAAGTAAGATAATTAACTGCTAGTAGTGAAAGCATTAATTAATCCGAAATTAATTTACTTTCTGAAAAATTTTCCACCACCGATCGGGGATTTCATCATTGCATGCTGTTTGATAATCACTATAACTACAGGCCAATAGGAGCGGTTCACGAGAGGGAACAGGCACTTCAATCCACCATCGTTGTGTAAGCGGGCTTCGGTAAAATACCAATTCACGATCAACCGGATTACTAAGACGGACAATAAACTTTTCGAGCGTTGATTTATGTTGTAATTCTTTTACCCTTCGGGAAAGCCCTTCGAGGTAATACCATATCATTTGCGATGCCAGATGTGCTGTTTGGTCGCTCCTGTCGAGAGAAGGATTCATCTCAAAAAGTCCAAACACTGATGCATAATCACTCATACCGGCAAACTTTGCGATCTGACAGGCCTCTTCACCGCTAAACCCGTTTGGCGAAGGACGCACATTTGCCGGTGCATCGCACTGCCGAACAGCGTTCATATCAAACGAAACAAGTGATGCATCCCGGAGCAGGGGTTCACACAGTAAGATATCCGACTTTACCTCGCCCAGCCGCACTGTACTATATAAACGGCTATTTAAGTCGTTCACCTGATTATAATTAGTAAAATAACTCTGATATCCCAGCAGCGTAAGATCGAACAATGGCAACGCCGAATTCTCATCAATAATCCGCGATAAAAAATTCTCTGAATCCATTCTTTCAGAATAATTTCCGGTATCCGATTTTGCATCGGTCAAAACCATATTCACTTGCAGTTTAAGAAATTTAAATGCCAGGAAAGCCGAATACGTCAAGCTATGGCTGCCACCAATCAATACGACAGCAATATTGCGAACCAGCAATTCTACCATTACATCCCTAAGGCCGAAATAGACATCTTTTATATCATTCCCGGTTTTGAAATTTCCTAAATCCGCAATATTCATTTTCGAATGGAGCCGTGATAACTGGTAGAGCTTATTACGGATAGCATCCGGGGCCAATGCTGTATCGGCATTCAAGGTATCCCTGCCCTCAGGGACGCCAATAATCACCGCATCATACTTATCAATAGTTGTTATCTGGTTATTTTCAGTATAAATATCAAGCGCTGAACACAATGCATCAGCCGGCTCAACATAAGTGTATTGTGGCCGTTTTAGCCCAACCGGATTAAAATAATCAGAAATCCTCATGCACTGTTATGCTCACTTTTTAGTTTTTTTCTTAGCCCGTACACTGGCCGGCTTTTTTTTGACCGATGCTGATTTTACCTGTTTCGACCCGGATGCTTTCTTTGCTGACTTTGATTTACTCCGGGTAATCTTTTTATTTACTGGTCGTGACGAAGATTTCGACTGCCGGTTATGATTGTTTTTTCCACTTGATTCAATAATTCTCAAACACTCATCCAATGTCAATGATTCCGGGGCCACAGCGCGAGGAATTTTATAATTTTCCTTTTCATACGAAATATAAGGCCCATAACGTCCATTGAGTACTTTAAGTCCAGGTTTTTCAGCAAACTCGGCAATCAGTTTGTTTTTCTCCAGTTCCCTGCGTTCAATAATAATGGCAATGGCCTGGTCAAATGTAATAGTAAAAGGTTCTCCTTCAGTTTTACGAATTGAATAATACTTTCCCTTATGATTAATAAATGGGCCAAACCTTCCAATGCCGGTGGTTACTTCATGCCCTTCAAATTGTCCTAATTTACGGGGAAGTTTGAATAATTCCAGTGCTTCTTCAAGAGTTATTGTTTCAAGGTACTGGTGTTTAAGCAAACTGGCGAACTGAAGCTTTTCATCTTTTGTATTATCGCCTAATTGTACCATAGGCCCAAAACGGCCAATCAGTACCGTAACCGGCCTGCCGGTTGCCGGATCAATACCCAGTTCGCGACGGCCACGGCTTCTTTCGCTGTTTTTGAGTGAGTCCTCAACCTTTTTATGAAATGGTTTATAGAAAGTACTCAGCATTTTAGTCCATTCCATCTGCCCTTCGGCAATTTCATCAAATGTTTTCTCAACAGATGCCGTAAAATTATAATCAATAATATCATCAAAATTATTCATCAAAAAATCGGTAACAATCATACCAATATCCGTAGGAAACAATTTTGATTTCTCATTGCCAGTTGTTTCACTTTTTATTTCCTCTGTAACCTTCTGATTTACTAAAGTTAATTGAATAAAATTACGATCTGTTCCCGGCCTGTCTTCTTTTACGGCATATCCACGGTTAAGCACAGTAGAAATAGTGGGGGCATAGGTTGAAGGACGGCCGATGCCCAGTTCTTCGAGTTTACGCACCAGACTGGCCTCTGTATATCGTGGAGGATAATGAGTAAACCGCTCCACGGCAAACATCTGAAGCATGGCGAGCGATTCACCGGCTGTAAGCTGAGGGAGCATATTTTTTTGATTTTCATCTGAATCATCATCAGTTGATTCGGCATATACTTTCAAAAAACCATCAAATAAGATTACTTCACCCGATGCGATAAGCTGTCGTGGAGAACCAGAGACCGTTACGGTGGCGGTTGTTTTTTCAATTTCTGCCTCTTTCATCTGAGAGGCAACGGTCCGCTTCCAGATCAATTCGTACAGACGCTTTTCGGCATTGGTTCCATTAACCGAGGACTGATCCATATACGTTGGCCGGATAGCTTCATGAGCTTCCTGCGCTCCTTTACTTTTGGTTGTATATTGACGGGTATGAGAGTATTTAGCGCCATACAAGGATGTAATAATCTCCTTTGAAGCATTTAAAACAGTGGCAGACAGGTTCACTGAGTCGGTACGCATATAACTGATTTTTCCAGCTTCGTACAGTTTTTGTGCAACCGACATCGTTTGTGCTACCGAGAATCCCAGTTTACGACTTGCTTCTTGCTGTAATGTAGATGTTGTAAATGGAGGAGCCGGAAACCGCTTTGCCGGTTTGGTTTTAATATCGCCAACCGTAAAAGTTGCTGTACTGCATAGATTCAGAAAATTTCGTGCTTCATCCTTATCGGTAATCCGCTCGTTAAGTTCAGCCGTAAACTCAGCCGAATTTTTATGTGCTGATTTATATTGTCCGGTAATCCTGAACGACGAAGTACTGGTAAATGCAATTATTTCGCGTTCACGTTCTACCAGTAACCGCAAGGCAACCGACTGCACTCTTCCGGCCGACAATGCTGGTTTTACTTTTTTCCACAATATAGGCGACAACTCATATCCAACAATCCTGTCCAGTATACGACGGGCCTGTTGGGCATTCACCAGATTCTGATCAATATACCGAGGTTTCTTCACTGCCTCAAGAATAGCATTCTTGGTAATCTCATGAAACACGATACGTTTTGTCTTTTGCGGATCCAGCCCCAGAACAGCGCACAGATGCCAGGCAATTGCTTCGCCTTCGCGGTCCTCGTCTGTTGCAAGCCATACCGAAGAAGCTTTTTTCGTTGCATTTTTCAGATCTTTAACTAAATTCTTCTTATCTTCGGGAACAACATAGTCAGGATTGAAACCATTTGCAACATCAATACCGAAGGCCTTGGGCGATAGATCACGAATGTGTCCGTAACTGGAAACAACCGTAAAATCTTTCCCCAAAAATTTAGCTATGGTATTAGCTTTAGCCGGTGACTCAACTACAACAAGATTTGACATATTAAAAATTTAGCGAAGATAAAAAATAGTTATAAAAAAAATAAAGAATTAACTTTGACCGCAAAAGTGCAAAAATATGACAAATAATATTAATCCGTATAAACGTCATGTTTTTATTTTCTGGACATTGTTCTGTCTGCCGTTCATTCTATTGCTGATATTATTTACTGCAATACTTAATGGGCATCTTGGATTTATGCCGGCCTTCGAGGACCTTGAGAATCCGAAAAGCTACCAGGCATCAAATGTTTTTTCAGGCGATGGACAAATCATCGGTAATTTTTATTATCAGAACCGTTCATCCATTGATTTTAAAGATTTATCGCCCAATATTGTCAAAGCCATTATTGCAATTGAAGATATTCGTTTTGAAAAACACAGCGGCATTGATGAGCGTGGCCTGATACGCGTACTTTTCAAGACATTGCTGATGGGAATTCACGAATCGGGCGGCGGAAGCACTATCACTCAACAGTTAGCCAAGAACCTGTTTGGCAGGGATACCTCTGATTATTCAAACGCCTTGATGAATAAAGCAAAACTGGCAATTACAAAATTTAAGGAATGGATAACGGCTGTACAACTTGAAAAAAATTATACAAAGAAAGAAATTTTGGTAATGTACCTGAATACCGTTTTTTTTGGCAGCAATGCCTATGGTATTAAAGCAGCCGCCGAGACCTATTTCAACACTACTCCCGACTCGCTGAAAATTGAAGAAGCAGCATTACTGGCCGGAATTATCAATGCTCCCACACGGTTTAATCCTGTTACCAATCCGGGACGTTCCATTCAGCGGCGCAACATCGTTTTGGCACAAATGATGAAATATCAATTTATCACCAGAAAAGAATTTGACTCGCTGGTATTTATTCCCATCCGGCTCAGGTATAAAGTCAGCGACGAGAATGAAGGCCTTGCGCCTTATCTGCGTGAATACATCCGGGTTACCATGACAGCGGAAAAACCACAACGAAAAAACTATTTTGATATTCATTCGTTTTTCCGTGATTCGCTTGAATGGGAAAACAATCCGTTATACGGCTGGACCCATAAAAATAAAAAACCGGACGGAAAACCCTATGATCTTTACCGGGACGGGTTACGCATACATACAACCATCCATTCGGCCATCCAGCGATATGCCGAGGAGGCCTGCAAAGAGCATATCAGCATCTATCTGCAAAAAGAGTTTTTTGCTGAAAAGAAAGGCCGCAAAATTGCACCTTTCTCTGATGATCTAACCACTGAGCAAATCCAGGCCATTTTACAACAAGCCATGACCGGCAGCAGAAGATATAAACTGTTACGGCAGAAAGGTATATCACCGGACTCTATCAACAAGAATTTCAAGAAACCCGTTCGAATGAAAATTTACACCTGGTCAGGCGAACGCGACACCTTTTTGTCGCCGTGGGATTCTATCCGTTACTATAAACATATCCTGCGGTTTGGATTTATTGCCCTTGAGCCGTATACCGGTGAAGTGAAGGCATGGGTGGGCGGACCTTCGTTTAAATATTTTAAATACGATGGGGTTAAAACAAGCCGTCGCCAGGTCGGTTCAACCATTAAACCATTTCTTTATACATTAGCCATGCAGGAGGGCTATTCTCCCTGTTACGAAGTACCAAACGTAGCACAAACATTCCAAATGGGAGATACCATCTGGACGCCGAAAAACTCCGATATTTCAGGCAAAGAGGGACAGATGGTTACCCTGCGATGGGGACTCGCAAACTCGGTGAATTATATTTCGGCATGGCTGGTAAAACAGTTTAATCCTGTTGCTGTTGTTGACATCATGCGTAAGATGGGTATTACGGGATATCTGCCGGCCGTTCCATCGCTGATACTGGGCACACCTGAAATATCTCTGTATGAGATGACCGCGGCCTACACCACATTCCCCAATAAAGGTGTATTTATCGCGCCCTTTGTTGTTAGCAGGATTGAAGACCGTACAGGAACGGTAATCACACGATTCCATCCTCAGAAAAAAGAAGCCATCAGTGAACAAACGGCGTATCTTATGATTAATATGATGCAGGGCGTAGTGAACTCCGGTACAGCAGTGCGATTACGATATAAATATAATTTCACCAACGAAATTGCCGGAAAAACCGGTACTACTCAAAATCAGAGCGATGGATGGTTTATCGGATGTACACCCAAATTAACAGCGGGCGTATGGACTGGCGGAGAACTCCGCGCTATTCACTTTGACGGAATTGCAATGGGTCAGGGTGCCTCAACAGCACTCCCCGTATTTGCATTGTTTATGAAAAAAATATATGCTGACACTTCGCTTCATATATCGGTAACTGATGTTTTTGAACGTCCGGACAATTTCAATGTCAACACTAATTGCATTGATGTTTATCAAAATCAATATAACGAAGACGATCTCATCCTTGAATAATCCGGGATTTTACAGTTCAAAAATTGCAAAATCCCAGTAAATTAACGTGCAATTCAATAAGATTGTTCAGTAAGATTCTCTGGACGTCTTCCCTGTCTGAACAAATATTTGTATAAATCTTCGATACGTGCCAGATAATTGATGCGAATAGAGAAATTCGTTTTCCCCAGGTTTTTTTTATCATACCGTGAAATAAACACTTCAGAGAATCCCAATTTTTCGGCCTCTTTTATCCGTTGAACAATACGATTAACAGGCCTGATCTCGCCTGAAAGCCCAACTTCGGCACAGAAACAATATTTTTTATTGATGGCCATTTCGGTTGAAGATGACAACACCGCAGCCACAACTGCCAGGTCAATGGCAGGATCGTTAACCTTCAAACCGCCGGCAATATTCAAAAAAACATCCTTTGTTGCCAGCCGGAATCCGGCTCTCTTTTCGAGTACAGCTAATAACATATTTAACCGCCGGTAATCGTAGCCCGTTGCCGAGCGCTGCGGAGTACCATAAACCGCCGAGCTGACCAGCGCCTGAATCTCAATCAGAAAAGGCCTGAAACCATCTATGGTTGCTGCAATGGCAATACCGCTTAATTCCTCATCACTATGCGATAATAGGATTTCTGAAGGATTAATAATTTCTTTCAACCCGTAATCATGCATTTCGAAAATTGCCAGTTCTGATGTCGCGCCAAAGCGATTCTTCATTACACGCAAAAGCCGGTACATATTATTCATGTCTCCCTCAAACTGAAGCACAGTATCAACAATGTGTTCAAGCAGTTTAGGGCCGGCAATATGTCCCTCTTTATTGATATGTCCTATCAGAAAAAAAACCGAACGGCTTTCTTTAGCCAGACGCTGGAGCGCTGAAGTACATTCCCTAATTTGAGACACGCTACCCGGTGCCGATTCCATTGTATCTTTGAATAAAGTTTGAACCGAATCAATAATCACAACGGCCGGTTTCAGGTTATTACAATGTAAAATAATGGACTCAAGATGCACTTCACTAAGCAAAAAACACTTATCATTAGAGATATTTATCCGCTCAGCCCTCATTTTAATCTGCTCTTCACTTTCTTCTCCAGAGACGTACAAAACAGTTCCTGCCATTATTTTCATGGCCATCTGTAAGCCAAGAGTAGATTTTCCGATTCCCGGTTCACCGCCCAGTAATATCATGGATCCCGGAACAAGCCCTCCGCCCAACACACGGTCTAATTCGCCAATATGAGTGGATATCCGTTTTACATTACCGGTAATGACTGATGCAAAAGATTTCGGTTGATTTCCCGATGAGGGCAGTGTTAATCTGGCCGATTTGCTTTCTTTTGCCACAACCTCTTCAACATAAGTATTCCATTCATTACACGAAGGACAACGGCCAATCCATTTAGCCGACTCGGCACCGCACTGCTGACAAATAAAAACTGTGCGTTGTTTAGCCATACCCATCAGCGTTTTGAAAGAATACTGCTTGTTGAATAGCCCACCGTAAGTGGTATAGTAACCACCTCGCCGCCCCGGGCCGTAACAATTTCACTGCCCACAATCTCTTCCTTTTTATAATCGCTGCCCTTCACCAGAACATCGGGTTGTATTTCACCGATTAACTCAAGGGGAGTATCTTCGTCAAACAGAATAATATAATCAACGGTTTGCAGCGAAGCCAGTACCAATGCTCGTGCAATTTCGTCCTGCACCGGGCGGTTGCTGCCTTTCAGCCGCCGTACCGAATGATCTGTATTCAAGCCAACTATTAACACATCGCCCAGCGATGCGGCCTTTGCCAAATATTCAATATGTCCCCGGTGTAAAATATCAAAACATCCATTGGTAAAAACCACTTTCCGGTTTTTAAAACGCAATAATGCCATTATTTGCGGAAGACGAGTACGATCAACTATTTTTTGTTGTATTATCTGCAGTTTGTCCATCGCGTTCCCTTTTATTTTTAATAAAAAAAGTAATGGCCAGCGAAAGTATTCCCAACACAATCAGCAATAATGTTTGCGACTCATGGGAAATAGTGGCATAGGCCAATCCCTGTTCTTTTGTTAAACCATATAACAAGGTTAATCCGAGTGTAACAAAATAATGAAAAGCGCCAAATCCGCCCTGAACGGGAGCCGTCATTCCAAAGGTACCTACAACCAATAAAAATAATCCGTCAACAGGTTGAAAGATTGTAACATTAGGCAAAGCGAAAGAAATAAAAAACGACATGGCCCAATACATCGTCCAAATAATGAACGTATGCAATAAAAACCAACGTTTTCCCTTCATTTTAAAAACAGCTTTGATGCCCGACAATACACCCTTAACCATTCCTTTTGCTTTGAGAAATACCGGCGACTGATGCAACCTGTCTTTAAATAAATGATAAAGCAATATCATTCCGCCGAGTACCAGTACCAGAGAAAGCCAGAAAAGAAATGAATAACCCAGTACGCCATAGAATTTTTTGACCATCGGGATAAATATTTCATTATGAATGAAATTCCCAAACCGGTCAGCTTCTAAAAAAACAACGAGTACAATAAGCAGAAAAAAAGTAAGCAGGTCAAAAGCCCGTTCAATAATTACTGTGCCAATAAGTTCATCAACCGGTATTTTCTCTTTCTTGCCAAGGACACCGCAGCGCGTAACCTCTCCCAAACGGGGAAAGGCAATATTAGCGAGATATCCGATCATAACCGCAGAAAAGCTGTTAAGCAAAGAGGGCTTATATCCAAGCGATCGGATAAGGAGTGACCACCGGTAAGCACGACTGATATGAGAAATCGTACCAAACAGTAGTGTAACAAATATCCATACAAGTTTAACTTCACGCAGATAATCCACCATCAGGTTAAGGTTAGTTCCTTTAAATGACATATAAAGGAGCAATGCGCCAATGCACAGAAAAAATAAAAAATTAATAACTCTTAGCAAAAATGGTTTCATTGATTTTTTATGATTAAAAAAATATCGCTAAAGCTATGATAAGCTTAATCAGCCAAACCGCTCAGCTTATTGGTTTTAGTATCAGGAAAAATAATCACCGGTTTATGTTGTCGTGCTTTATCCTGTTCCATCTGTGCATAAGATAGGACAATGATAACATCGCCAACAACCACTTTCCGGGCAGCAGGGCCATTCATACAAATAACTCCCGAATTCCGTTCACCTCTGATTACATAAGTTGCAAAACGCTCGCCATTATTAATATTCAACACTTCAACCTTTTCAAATTCGCAGAGATCAGCAGCTTCCATGAGTATTTCATCAATGGTTATACTGCCAATATAATCGAGGTTTGCTTCAGTAACCGTAACTCTGTGTATTTTTGATTTCAGGACTTCAATCTGCATATTGATTTTTAATGATTAGCAGTCAAATTTAAAGAAATAATTTCATATTGTCTATAAGCCGCACATTGCCGGCCTTTACAGCTACAAAGATACGCAGCGTTATGTTCCGGCTACTATCGTATACGGGCTGAAAATTATTCTCATCGGCAATCTCAACATATTCGGGGATTAATCCTGCTTCTTCTATCCTGGCCCATACTCCCGATTTTATATCATTACATGATAGCCGGCCGGCCATTTCCTGTGCCCAATTCAATGCACGCGGAATAGCCGATGCTTTTTCTCTATATTCGGCTGTCAGCAGACGGTTACGGGAACTCATTGCCAGGCCATCCTGTTCACGGATTGTAGGACAGGCAATAATTTGCACAGCAAAATGATAATCGCTTACCAGCTTACGGATAACAGCCAATTGCTGAAAATCTTTTTCGCCAAAATAGGCATTGCATTTACCAACCAGCGTAAAAAGAATAGAAACCACTTTTGCTACACCATTAAAATGGCCGGGACGATGAATACCCTCCATTACCCTGTCGAGATGCCCGAGGTCAAATATACGGTTGTCTCTGTCAGGATATATTTCATTCACATCCGGAATAAACACTACATCACTGTCACGAAGACATCCGGCAAGCAGGGCTAAATCATCTGTTTCAGGCCTGGGGTACCGTATAAAATCCTGATTATCATTAAACTGTTCAGGATTAACAAAAATACTGACAATAACCAGTGGGTTATCCTTTAACGCGCAATTTATCAAAGAGATATGTCCATCGTGCAATGCTCCCATTGTAGGCACAAAACCAATATCCTGTAGAGTTAACCTATTGATTTCAAGCGATTCTTTTAATTCCAATATTGACCTTAGCACCTTCATTTTCAATTGCTTTACTAATTTGCAAAGATGTAAATAAATGGTAATCATTTATCTATATATAGATTTTTTTTATTAATTTTGCATTCCAATCCACCAAAAAAGCACAAACACATGGAGCGTGTCCGAGTACTTTTTATATTTCAGGAAATTACACCTTATCTGCCCGAGACGCATCTTTCATTAATAGGACGTAATCTTCCGCAGGGCATCCAGGAAAGAGGAAAAGAGATACGCACGTTTATGCCCAATTACGGTATTATTAACGAGCGCCGGCACCAGTTGCATGAAGTTATCCGGCTCTCGGGCATGAACCTGATCATCAACGATACCGATCATCCGCTGATTATTAAAGTTGCCTCTATACAATCGGCACGAATGCAAATATATTTCATTGATAATGAAGATTTTTTCAGCCGAAAATATATGCTCAAGGATGAAAATAATCACGATTTTGCCGATAACGATGAACGATTGGTTTTTTACAACCGCGGAGTAATCGAAACGATCATTAAACTTAACTGGTCACCGCATATCATCCATTGCCACGGCTGGTTTACAAGTTTGCTTCCGTTATACATTAAAAAATGCTATTTTGATAATCCGCTTTTTGCGAATACAAAAATTGTGTATTCACTGTATGATAATGTTTTTACCAAACCTTTCAGAAATGGTTTTAAAAATAAAGTTATACACGACGGGATTACAAAAAAAGACATTGAAATACTTAATGAACCGAATTGTAACAATATTCAAAAGCTAGCCATAAAAAACAGTGACGGAGTGATTGTTGCAGGCAATAAAATTCACCCTGAGTTAAAAGAATACCTGAAAACTTCGAAGAAAAAAACGATGAATCATGAAGAGCCAAATTATGTTGACAGGTATTCAGAATTTTATGACCAGTTATTGAAAGAATGAGCCATCCGGTTAAATATCTTTTCCCTGTATTGCTTATCGCTTTGTTGCAAGGTTGCGAGGATGATCCGAACTCGTTAGGTAAAAATATTATTCCGGTACGCGACAGTGTGGTTATTGACGAATACCGTGATATTCAAATGCATGTATTAACCTATGACTCTGCCGAGTCATCAAACACCGATTATGCAATGCTTGGCGCATATTATGATACTGATTTCGGATTTACCTATTGTTCGTTCATGACTCAATGGCTTCCCGCATCATTCACCGATATTACTGGTTCAATCAATACTATTGACTCGGTAGTGCTAACACTGGCAGTAAATACTGCAAACGGACCACTAACCGCATATCAGGAATTACTCGTTTATCCGGTTACTTCATCATTTACTAATGTTAACTATTCAAATACCGATATGTCTGGTTATTATCAGGAAAATCAGCTTACTGCCGATAATCCTGTTACTTATAAAATCAACAACTCACAATTACGGGTAAAACTGTTAAATTCGTATTTCAGCACAAATTTACTGGCAACGGGAACCGGAAGTAATTATTTGGATCAAAATACATTTTTTAATTTTTTCCGCGGACTCTATTTCGGGCTTATCAGTAATAATAATATATCTGATGGCGGAATTGTCACATTCGATCTGAAAAATTCAAATACACGTATTGCCGTGCATTACAATGGAAGCCAGGTATTCAACTATATCGTTACCGACTCGTGCAAGCGGCTAAACCTGTTCACTCATGATTATAGCAAAACCGGATTTTCAAAATACATCAACGACACAGTCACTGCCCTTAAATCCGGTTACATACAAACCATGGCGGGGGTACAATGTATGGTGAAATTCACAAAACCACAGCAATGGCGAAATCATCCGGCTATTCTAAAAGCAGAACTGATAATCCCTATTTATACTCCATCTGTTTACGGAGTTCCGGGACAGATTACAGCAACCACTCTCAGCAATGAGGGCAAGCCGGATCTTCTTCCCGACGATCCCTTTAATACAACAACAGAATATTTTGACGGGAAACTTAATAATAATGAATACCGGATAAACATCACCCGCTTTGTAAATGAATGTAATCTCGGGAAAAGAAAATATGCCCATTTATATCTCTTTCCCGGTTATTACAAAGAGTATAACAGCAAAAACTATCTGATTTATCAGGCATCCGCTGCTGGCCAGGCAATCATCAAACCAGCCGATGCGCAGGGCATACGGATAGAGATTACCTATTTAAAAATAACAAATTAATTATGTGTGGAATTGTTGGATATATCGGAGGAAAACAAGCATACCCAATCATTATCAACGGGCTTAAGCGATTAGAATACCGTGGCTATGACTCGGCCGGAGTTGCTATTTTCAATGGCACCAATGTTAACACCTATAAATGTAAAGGAAAAGTCAGTGATCTTGAAAATCATATCCATAAAAAAAACACCGATGGTAATATCGGAATCGGCCATACACGTTGGGCAACGCATGGCGAACCCAACGACATTAATGCTCATCCGCACACCTCACAAAATGGGCACTTTACGCTAATCCACAATGGCATTATCGAAAACTATGCCCGGTTGAAAAAGAAATTAAAAGATCGCGGATACAGTTTTAAAAGTGAAACCGACACGGAGGTTCTTGTCAACCTGATTGAATATATTTACCTTAAAGGCAAAGAGTTGGATGTAGATGCTGAAATAGCGGTACGTCTGGCATTGTCGAAGGTTATTGGTGCATTCGGCATTATTGTTATGTCGGCTGATGAACCTGAGAAATTGATTGTTGCCCGGCGAAGCAGCCCAATTGTTATTGGTGTTGGCCATAAAGAATATTACATTGCATCTGATGCCACACCTTTAGCCGAACACACAAAAAATGTTATTTATCTGAATGATGATGATGTGGTTATTCTCAGCCGCGAACAGTTAATTCTGAAAAATATCCGAAACGACCAATTAACACCAAAGGTACAAAAACTTGATCTTGAAATCGGGGATATTGATAAAGGCGGCTACGAACATTTTATGTTGAAAGAAATTTTTGAACAGCCACGTTCTATACTGGATACCTTCAGGGGCCGTGTGTCACCCGACATGAACTCAATACATCTGGGCGGGCTCTATGATGTGATTGACCGCATCATCAATGCCAAACGTATAATCATTATCGGATGTGGCACATCCTGGCACGCCGGTTTAGTAGGTGAATATCTGCTTGAAGAGTTTGCACGTATACCGGTTGAAGTAGAATATGCATCTGAGTTTCGTTACAGAAACCCAATAATATACAATGATGATGTAGTGATTGCCATCAGCCAGAGTGGTGAAACAGCCGACACCATGGCGGCTATCCGGATGGCCAAAGAGGCAGGCGCATTGGTATTGGGCGTATGCAATGTTGTTGGTTCAAGTATTGCGCGTGAAACCAATGGCGGTGTTTATACCCATGCCGGACCGGAAATTGGCGTTGCCTCAACAAAGGCATTCACTGCACAAATAACAGTATTATTCATGATTATGATGGTTATTGCACGCAAAAAGAACATCATGAGTCAGGAACAGTATAAAGAACTGATTCATGAACTGGTTAAAATACCCGATAAAATAAAAAAGATACTAACACATAATAAAAAATATAAAGAACTGGCTGCTGTGTTTAAAACAGCCACTAATTTTTTATACCTCGGGCGTGGCTATCTTTTTCCGGTAGCTCTTGAAGGCGCATTAAAACTAAAAGAAATTTCCTATATCCATGCCGAAGGTTATCCCGCTGCCGAAATGAAGCACGGCCCCATCGCATTGATTGACGAAAATATGCCGGTAGTTGTTATTGCCACGCACGATAAATCATACGATAAAATTGTTAGCAATATTCAGGAGATCAAAGCCCGAAACGGAAAAGTTATCGCAGTTGTGAGTGAAGGAGATAAAACCATCCGCAACATGGCCGATTATGCATTGGAAGTACCGCTAACGCACGAAGCACTTGCGCCGCTGCTTACCGTTGTTCCACTTCAGCTCCTGTCCTACTATATTGCTGTTATGCGTGGTTGTAATGTTGACCAGCCCCGAAATCTTGCAAAATCGGTTACTGTAGAATAACATCTGCTACCGGTGACCATACTGGCTCTTGTAGTAAGATGTATAATCACCTGATAAAATATCCGACAACCACTGCTCATTCTGCAGATACCAGTCAATAGTTTGATTCAAGCCCTGTTCAAAAGGAGTAGCCGGTTTCCATCCCAGTTGCCGCTGCAATTTTGATGAATCAATGGCATAACGCAAATCATGTCCTGCCCTGTCTTTAACAAACGTGATCAACTTTTCCGATTCACCCGGTTTCCGTCCCAGTTTAACATCCATAAGAGTACATACCAATTTTATCAGATCAATGTTTTTCCATTCATTACTGCCTCCGATATTATACGTCTCACCGATAACGCCCTTATGAAAAATTAAATCAATGGCTTGAGCATGATCAATCACATACAACCAGTCACGGATGTTTTCACCCTTTCCGTAAACCGGAATAGGTTTACTGCTTTTAACATTATTAATAAGTAACGGAAGCAATTTTTCGGGAAACTGATTAGGGCCGTAATTATTTGAGCAATTTGAAATTACTACTGGCAGATTATACGTGTGATGCCAAGCCCTGACGAGATGATCAGAAGAGGCCTTGGAAGCAGAATAGGGGCTTCGCGGGGCATAAGGAGTTGTTTCAGTAAAATATCCTTCGGCACCCAAAGAGCCGTATACCTCATCCGTTGAAACATGATAAAATAATTTGCCTTTCGTATCAATCCATGCAGCGCGGGCGGCCTCAAGAAGTGAGGATGTCCCATTCACATTGGTTACAATAAAATCAAGAGGTCCCGATATTGAACGGTCAACATGCGACTCAGCGGCCAGATGAATAACCGCATCAAACTGAAACTGTTGAAATAAACCGGAAATAAATGGTTTATCGGCAATATCTCCCTTTACAAAAGTATAATTGGAACGGGCATGAATATCCTCGAGGTTTTTCAGATTGCCTGCATACGTTAATTTATCAAGATTTACAATATGATAATCACTGTACTTTGTTACAAACAGCCGTACAACATGCGAGCCAATAAACCCGGCGCCGCCGGTAATTAAAATTGTTTTTTTCATTTTTTTCTGCTCCGGTATTTCGTTTCCCAATTCCATGCCGAGAGAAGCGTTTCGTCAAGCGTGCGCTCGGCCTTCCATCCCAGTTCTGAATTTGCCAAGGATGTATCGGCCCATACCTGTTCAATATCACCCGGCCTGCGACCTACAATTTCATAATTCAGTTTTATTCCTGTTGATCGTTCAAATGAATCAATAATTTCGAGCACCGAAATACCCTTACCTGTTCCCAGATTGAATACTTCCATCGGTTTCTTGTTTTTGTTCGTTTCCAAACGCCCGATGGCTGTGACATGAGCCAGAGCCAGGTCAACAATATTAATATAATCGCGTATACATGATCCATCCGGTGTATTGTAATCATTCCCGAAAACTTTAAGCGCCGGACGCAATCCATAAGCAGTTTGTGTAATAAAAGGCACCAGATTATCCGGTACACCCAGAGGCAATTCTCCGATATGCGCTGAAGGGTGTGCACCAATAGGATTAAAATAGCGAAGGGCTATAGCTTTAACAGGATAATTAGCCAAAATGGTATCACGAATAATCTCTTCACACATCTGCTTGGTATTTCCATACGGTGAGGTAGCCGGTTTAATGGGTGCCTGTTCGGTAACCGGAAGAACATCGGGCTGACCGTAAACAGTGCAGGATGAAGAAAAAACCAGATTCGGAATTTTATGCGTAATCATGCTATTGAGCAGATTAATCAATGATATCAGATTATTTTTATAATACTTCAATGGTTTAGCTACCGATTCACCTACTGCCTTTGCGGCTGCAAAATGTATAACATGGCGGATATCCTTATGTCTGGACAGCACTGCGTCCAGTTCATCGGTATTTACCATATCCACTTTCTCAAATACCGGTTTTATCCCTGTTATGGCCTGAATGCCATCAAGTACCTCAACAGATGAATTTGAAAGATTGTCAATAATAACAACCTTATATCCCTTACTAATCAGCTCAACGGCAGTGTGTGAGCCAATATATCCGGTACCCCCGGTAACTAATACAGTTTCCAAGTCGCAAAAATTTACAAACTCCAATAATTCAATTTAGTTATTTTCTTCCGGAATAACCCTTTAATATCAACCAGCAGCCCTCCATCAACCATAATGGATTGAAAATACTTCTCGTCTAATGAAAGATATTCCTTGTGGGAAACCGCCACAATCACTGCGTCATAGTTATTTTGTATGACCGGCGCCAGTTCTATTCCGTATTCATGCTTCATTTCCTGTGATGAGGCATGGGGGTCAACCGCATCAACCGAAACGCCATAGGCCATTAGTTCACGGATAATATCAACCACTTTTGAGTTTCGTATATCGGTTACATCTTCCTTAAATGTTGTACCCATCACCAGCACCTTACCGGGTTTTGTTCCTTTAGCCGAAATCTTTTTAACGGTATGCTTTGCCACATAACCACCCATCGAATCGTTAATAAAACGACCGGCATTAATAATCTGAGCGTGATATCCCAGTTCCCTTGCCTTAAACGAAAGATAATAAGGGTCAACACCAATACAGTGCCCACCGACCAATCCCGGAAAAAATTTTAAAAAATTCCATTTCGTACCTGCTGCCTCCAGTACATCGTAAGTATTGATTCCCATGCGGCTGAAAATAATAGATAACTCATTCATAAAAGCGATATTAATATCACGCTGGGTATTTTCAATAATTTTTGCTGCCTCAGCCACTTTAATAGACGAAGCCCTGTGTACGCCTGCATCAACAACAAGCTCATAGGTTTTAGCTATTTCCTCGGCCGATTCGGCATCACATCCGGATGTTACTTTAACAATTGTTTGTAAAGTATGCTGCTTATCGCCCGGATTAATTCGTTCGGGCGAATAACCAACTTTAAAATCGGTGATATATTTTAAACCGGATATCCGTTCAAGGATAGGGACACAATCTTCCTCGGTACATCCGGGATAAACCGTTGATTCGTAAACTACGTAATCACCTTTTTTCAATACACCGGCTACAGTTTCAGTAGCGCCAATCACCGGCTTCAGATCCGGAAGATTATGCTGATCAATAGGGGTAGGCACCGCAATGATAAAAAATTTAACATCTCTCAGATCAGCCATATTGGCTGTAAACACGATGTCGCTATTCTCAAAATCCGATGCATTTAGCTCTGAGCTAGGGTCTATCTTCTTCTTCATCAATTCAACACGTTGTGCATTGATATCAAAACCCACAACCTTAATTTTTTTTGCAAAAGCGAGCGCTATAGGCAACCCGACATAACCAAGGCCGATAACAGCCAGTTTATTTTTTTTTGAAACCAGATTATTAAACATACATTATTATTTAACAAGTTTACAAAACGGATGGTAATCGCCCTTTAGGCCTGCAGGTTGAGCATTGCGAATAGTATAAACCGTTTGAATGGAAGGCGCCGCCTCATCAAGTCCGAAACCTTTCCCTTCAAGCACACGGGAATAAACTTTATTATGCAATTCAGTGAATCCTTCGCTAAACTCAAATTCTTCTCCATTCAATTTAAGGGAACGATAAGTACGTTTACCGGTGGCTTTCACATCGTCGGGTAAATAGTTTTCATTCAAACTGAGAAACCACCGAACCCGTGCCTTTTCAAGCATAAGATAACCGGCAGCCGTGTCGGCTTTATTAATATGAACAATATTTTCTTTAACTGCACCGAATATCCAGGTAAGCATATCAAAAAAATGCACTCCGATATTTGTGGCAATACCACCTGACTTATGCACATCACCCTTCCATGAAATATAATACCAATGACCACGACTAGTGATATAATTCAGATCAATATCATACAGTTTTCCGGCCGGTTCTTTATCTATCCTGTTTTTTAATTCCATGATAGCCGGATGCAGGCGTAACTGTAAAATATTATAAACACGGCGGCCTGTTTCCGATTCAATTTCCTTCAAGGCATCAATATTCCAGGGATTTAAAACTAATGGCTTCTCGCAAATTGCATCAGCGCCGTTCCTGAGCGCAAAACGGATATGTGAGTCGTGCAGATAATTCGGAGAACATATGCTGACATAATCTACCTGGGTTCCGGCACGGCGAATTTTATCAATATGCCTGTCGAACCGTTCAAATTCAATAAAAAAGTCCGACTCGGGGAAATAGCTATCTATGATCCCGACGCTGTCTGATGGATCGAACGATGCTACAAGCTTATTCCCGCTAGCTTTAATAGCTTGCAAATGGCGGACAGCAATATATCCTCCGACTCCAATAAGTGCAAAAATCTTCATTCTGATTCAATTTATAATTTTACGATCTGGTCATTTTCAAGTTTATATTTTTCCTGGCTTTCCGGGCAAACGGCAATACCCTTATTATCAAAATTCAGACGATGGCCATAACTACTCATCCATCCGGCAAAACGGGCAGGGTTACCCATAACAAGCGCATAGGGCTTAACATCTTTTGTAACAACAGCGCCTGCGCCAACAAACGAATACGCACCGATTGTATTCCCACAAACAATAGTCGCATTTGCGCCAATAGAAGCCCCGCGACATACCAATGTTTTTTTGTACTGATCGCGCCGGATAATAGCACTACGCGGATTAATAATATTAGTAAAAACCATAGACGGGCCAAGAAACACATCATCCTCGCAAATCACTCCTGTATAAATAGAAACATTGTTCTGTACTTTAACATTATCGCCAAGGATCACGCCATCCGAAACCACAACATTCTGACCAATATTGCAGCGGGCCCCGATTTTACATCCGGCCATGATATGTGAAAAATGCCATATCTTTGTTCCCTCTCCAATCTCGCATCCATCATCTATTACTGCCGTTGCATGAGCAAAATATTTTTTATCCATCGCTGATCAGTTAAAAAAATTCATAATCGTTTTCGTAATAAAATTGATCTGTTCATTGTCCAGTTCAGTATGCATAGGTAATGACAGAACAGTACTGCAAAGCTTCTCGGTAACAGGGAAATCACCCTGTTTATATGGCAGGTAGCTATATGCCTTTTGTTTATGAAAAGGTACAGGATAATAAATCATAGAAGGAATTGCATGTTCCTGAAGGTATTCTTTTAGTTTGTCCCGTTTTCCTTCTTCAACCTTCAAAGTATATTGATGAAAGATATGGGTTGAATACCTGCTCCGGAACGGGGTTTTAATACCGCTGCAACCGGAAAGAGCATCATCATAGGCCGCAGCTGCCGCGCTGCGTGCTGTATTATATTGATCCAGTTCCTTCAGTTTAACTCTGAGGATTGCGGCCTGCAAAGTATCTAACCGCGAATTAATTCCCAGATAATCATTGTAGTATTTCACCTTTGACCCATGATTGGCTATGGCACGCATTTTTTCAGCCAGCCCGTCATTGTCGGTAAAAATGGCGCCGCCATCACCATAACAGCCAAGATTTTTAGAGGGAAAAAAAGAAGTACAACCAATCAGTCCTAATGTGCCAGCTTTTTGACGCCTTCCATCTTTAAAAATATAATCAGCACCCAGGGCCTGCGCCGCATCCTCAATAACCGGGATACTGCGGGCTGCTGCAATAGAAAGGATTTCTTCCATATTGGCACATTGCCCGAATAAATGAACCGGAATAATGACTTTGGTTTTTGAAGTGATGGCTTTTCGCAGTTGTACGGGATCCATTGTAAATGTATCCGGATCAACATCTACCAATACCGGAACAGCATTCAGTAACGCGATAACCTCAACCGTTGCAATAAAGGTAAAATTCGATGTGATTACCTCATCGCCCGGTTTAATATCAAGGGCCATAAGGGCTATCTGCAGCGCATCTGTACCATTGGCGCAGCCAATCACATGCTTTGTTTTAAGATAAGCACCCAACTCCTTTTGAAAATCTTTTACTTCCGGGCCCTGAATAAATACCGTAGAATCTAAAACCTGCTGAATGGCCGTATTTATCTCTGATTTGATTCTGCCATACTGCCCGTGCAGATCAACCATCTGTATCTCTTTCATACTTAAAAAATTGTTCAAAGATATAAAAAACAGTATTTGGCTGTGGCTTTTTCTTGTAAAACGTTGCCTTTCATCGCTCCCCGGATATAAAATGCTTATTTTTACTACATTTGCACTATGAACATTGCGGCTGTCATTAAAGATATTCTTATCCAGAGCGATCATGCTGTAATCCCCGAAATTGGACGGTTCAGCGTTGAAATCACGCCGGCAATACTGGATCCGGCAACCGGTTTGCTTTCTCCGCCATCACGGCAAATAACTTTTAGCAGCAACTCCGACAGCCCGGATAAGGGACAATTAACTGAATATATTTCGGCCACCTATGGGATTCCGTTGATTAAAGCCGAACGGGAAATACAGCTATCTGTAAAAGCAATAAAAACCGCATTGGAGAACAACGAAAAAATTATAATTGACGGAATAGGCACATTACAAAAAAAAGCCGATGGGACACTGCTATACGAGCAAATATTATCGCACGACCTGAACCTTGAATCGCTGGGTTTAAAAGCCATTCAACTGGCTGTTCCACCACAACCCGCTCCTCCCCCCGAGCCGGCTCCACCGGTACCCCCCGTTCCGGCCGAAACGGCAAAACCCGTTGAAATAAAACCCGATCCGCCCAAACCACCGGTTCAAAAAAAGAACGATTATACTTCAGCCATTGTTTCCGGTTCAATCCTGCTTATTCTTGCAGTTGGTGCATTTATCATTTTTATCATTCCAAAAAAACAACAGCCACCGGCAGTTGAACAACCGGTTATCACTACCCCCGAACCTGAATACTGGGCTGAAGATACAACAACAGAACCCATAGGAGAACATAATTATTTTCTAATCACCGGCAGTTTCAGAAAAGAAAAAAACGCCATCGAGTATTCCAGAGAACTGACGCAACAAGGGTTTGCCGCACAAGTAATCCCCGATCTGTCTCTTTACCGCGTGGTAATTGGCACCTTTACCAACCGCGACGAAGCAATAAACGAACTCAACAATCTGCGTAACCGTTACGGCAATGATTTTGTTTGGATGCTGACAAAATAATACCGATTGTATAATTGTAATAGTCCACAGTAATTGGCAATATATTTATAATATCAGCATTGCTTTCGCTATCACATAGCTCCTTGCTTCGCCGACATTCCTGCATAAACAACAATTTGATTGAAATTGTTTAATCCCATTCTATGCAATAGAAGGGTTTCTATTGCATAGCGATTAAGAAAACACATACCATTTAGCTTGTCTATCAACAACCTAAATGGTTGTTTTTCTAATTCGGGTCACCTTCGAAAATTCTTTGGTGACCAAGGATTAACCCAAC